>ERZ772960.102-NODE-102-length-81111-cov-11.887707_pt1 | contig 81111 bp, 73 predicted proteins | sample MGYA00580678_ERZ772960 | MGnify/ENA primary metagenome ERZ772960 (study PRJEB29015, sample SAMEA2737930) | human oral metagenome | biome: human oral; feature: human-associated habitat; material: dental | place: China | collected 2059 ...
TCATTTTCTTTTTCTCCTTCGCGCCTATAGTCATTCTATCACAAAATCCGTCCAATCTGAAAAATTGAACAAAATGGAATCGGCCCTTTTTATAATATTATTTCCCTCTGTGATTGATTCATTGGTATCATTAAGACCGACACAAACCGCATACAGAGAAACATAGATCATGGTGTAAATGTTAAACACCGGACAAAGGCCAACTTTCCGGATCAAGCATAACCGCCGCCATTTGCGAGATAGGTAAAGAAATCCTATAGAAAAGAAAACCCTGCGGTGGATGCAGGGTTTTCTAATTAACCTAACTTTCTATCGATTCTTTCCTTATTCTGGACAAAACTCTTTTATACACTTCCGTGAACCCCTCTTCAAATCCTTCCTTTCTCACTATTTCTATCACGTCACAATTTGCTCCCCAGATGAATTCCCCGCTTAAGAACCGCCATCGTAGATATGCAGCTGTGGCCGCTGAAATCTCTCCATATTTTCTTGAATTTTCAATTTGGTTTTCTAAATCCCGCTTAAATTCCTTAAAACCGTCGATGCCATAGCCTAAATCCAGATTTTTTTGAATGATTATTCCTAAAGCGTCCGGCAATTCAAACCCCATGATTTTCATGATCTACACCGCCAATTTGTTTTTTATCGGAAGAGCGCCGAAGACTGCGTGTTTACTTTTTCGATACGTTCATGAGGATGCTCTTTCCGATAATCATCGCCCGAGATAAACGCGATATTCTCCTGATGCTTGCAAGTGAATATCTTGGCCATTGTTGATTTCCCTGCGCCAGGTTGTCCGGTAAGAAGATAAGCATGCGGCCGAGCAACTGACAGGATTCCTGATAGTAGTTCGCGTTTTATTTTCGCTTTTTGCTGATCAAGCTTCTGTGCGTTCCATTCGTCTAACATATTTAATCTCCATATCCTTAACATATCCACGAGCAAAGGTAAGCTGTCCTTTTAGTTCATACACATCATTCATTGTGTTATAGTTCGGTCCGAGAATCGCATGATAAATACTGATTACTCGCTTTTCAAGAATAGAAATTGGCTGCTGTTGATCCATTACTTTTACATTCATAACGTCTTGAATGCGTCGAATATCCGAGAGTAATTCGGCAAATCCCTCTCGCAAAACCTCTAAATGAATAGTTACGTTATAATCAAGTTCCATTTTACTATCGTCTCCTTGTTTTTATTATAGCATAATACTCCCACAATAAACTCTCCTTTCGGTGTTATACTCCTGTTTTCAAGATATAAGAAACCCGGTAGCAATGATGAGCAATCCCCATACGTCGTACAAAGTCATAAGCCCACATCCTTTCCTTTTCAGGATAAGAGGTGAAGAAGCAGCCGCCGTTGCCTTTGGTGAGTTTCCTCACCTGACATTATATCGGCTTTAATGAAGATAGCAATAGAGCCAAATTCTGGAATTTTTCAAGTACGTTGGCAGGAGGAGCAGGTCCGCGATAAGGCGATAGCGCAGGAAGAAAAATGTACCAGAATTAGGGCAGGCAGTGTTGACAATAAAAGTTTGAGTTATTACAATAAAGATGAAATGTTAGCTGCTACCTGGTAGGCGGCAAATAAATTACCAGGATTTACATGTTAGCCGCTACCTGGTAGGCGGCAAACAAATTACCAGGACTTACAGTTAGCCTCGCCTTCGGACGAGGCTTTTCTCTTGCTTGCGAAAGTAAAACAGCAAGGGAATACACAGGCAAATACAGCCACCAATCTTCAACAGCTTAGCCGCTGATATCCTCTACACACAATACCTATCCCCCGGCATAGCCGGGGGATTTCCTCTAACGGCCTATACGGCCTGAGAATACCAGCTGCGCTTACCAGCGCATGTGCGGCCCGTCCCTTGGATATTATTTCCGATTACTCGTAAAAGGGTCGTCCATCTCCAACGCCAACTGGTCTGACATCTCATCCTCCTTCAGCTGATCTTGTATGTATGCGACAATCTGAGGGTTTCTTTGCCCTTTTAAGACTCATACCTATAAGTTCAGAGTTGATGTTCGCGGCGCTCGGTTGTTTTTGAAATAAAAAGGCAGGGAAATAGGCAGGGAACAAAAAAGGCTTCCGAGAAAATTCTCGGAAGCCTTGATTTTACTGGAGCTGATGGTAGGATTTGAACCTATGACCTGCTCATTACGAATGAGCTGCTCTACCAACTGAGCTACATCAGCGTTTTGTCAATCGCGCTGATTGACAAGAAGTATTATAACGAAAGGGACTCTGTTTGTCAACAAAAAGGGACGCACTTCCCCTTCCCCGCCGCCGACAATGGTTCTCACTCGGCGAAGGCCGCGTCGATGAGCATGAGAACAGGCGGGTTTTCGCTGTCATCGAGGGCGAGGGTTCCCACGAGCATAATTTGGCTGTCTTCCGGCGGATAGGGTTGGGGCGCGGCAAGGCGAAATTCCAAGCCACTGGCACAGCAGCCCGCCGCGTCGCGGACGATGCAAGCCCGAAGAGGAGCGGCGGGATCGTCGGTGGCATAGGTCACATACGTCCCGTCAAGCTTAACGGTTTTTCCGGCGTAGGCCGTCGGATCATTTACCATGTTGTAAACAGCCGCATAGAGCATATTGCCGCTCAAAACAGTAAGGTCGATGTCCACGCCACCGCATTCTCCCCGCGCCGCAAAAAAAACGAAGAGAAGCGGCAGTAAAATTCGGCGCCATTGCCGGTTGATCCCGTTCATAAAATCCCCCTGCCTTCGCCGCGTCAGTATTCCACCAATTCGGCGTTTCGCAGAATACAGATGTCCAATACGATCCCGTAGCTGGCGGGGTCGATGCCGGGCGCGAGCTGGACATTCCCGTTACGATAAGTATCCAGCGTCCCCACGACGGTGATCTCGCTGTCCGGATCCGGGTAAGCGCCGTCGACCAATTCAAAATCAATTCCCTGGGCGCAGCAGGCGGTGGCATCCTGTACCACGCACGCATGGTGCACGGTTCCCGTATCGTCGGAAGTGTACCGCGCGTACCGCCCGCGCATCTTCACCGTTTTTCCTACGTAGTTGCCGGGATTCCAGACCATATCGTAGACAACGGAGTACACCATGGTACCGCTCATCGCCGTGAGATCAATATCGGGCTCCGGCGCCGCGGCAGCATACCCGCTCCCCAGACCTACAGCCAAGAGAACACTCAAAAAAAGATTTTTCCAGAAATTCATTACCATGTTCCTCCATGGAGACGATTGAGCCCCCAGCAGGCCAAAAAGGCCAACGTATCAACGGCAACAATGGTGGAGCCGACAGGTGTCCCCGCTAAGATGGACGCTAAGATCCCGATAAAGGCCCCAAGAACAGAGAGCGCCGCCGATCCCACCGTCACGGAGCGGAAGGTGTGAAAGAGCTGCATGGCCGAGAGGGCCGGAAAGATGACAAAGGCGGAGATCAGGAGCGAGCCCACTAAGTTCATGGCCAAGACGATGATGACCGCGATGATAACCGCGATCAAGAGATTGTAGAGGCTGACCTTCATCCCCACCGCCCGGGCAAAGGACTCATCAAAGGTAACGGCAAAGATTTTGTGATAGAAGAAGATGAACACGGCCACCATGCCCAGCGAAAGGAGGATGGAGAGCCTCACTTCCGCCGCTGTCAGGGTCAGGATTGAAGTGGCCCCAAAGAGCGTGGTGCAAACGTCGGCGGTAATATTGGCCGAAGCGGCGAAAAGGTTGATGAAGAGGTAGCCAAACGCCAAGGAACTCACTGAGATCATGGCAATAGCTGCGTCCCCTTTGATTTTTGCCTCACTGCCCGGCCGCAGGAGAAGAACGGCGAACAGGATGGTGAGGGGAAGGGTAAGAACCATTTTATCCGCCAGCTTCAGCACCATGGCGATGGCCATGGCCCCAAAAGCCACATGCGCCAACCCGTCCCCGATGAGAGAGAAGCGGCGCAGCACCAGCGTGACACCCAAAAGGGATGAGCAGAGGGCAATGAGAACGCCAACGATCAAGGCGTAGACGACGAAAGGGTATTGCAAGTAGAGAAGGAGCTTACCCCAAAGCATTTCCATCAGCCGCACCCCCTGGCCGTCGCGTCCCGTGAAGCCCGGTTCTGCCGATAGGCTTCCGCCGTTCCCCAGAAGACGCTTTCCCCTAAATGAAGGACATGGGTTGCGTCAGCCAGCGCCGCTTCTACGTCGTGGGTAATCATGAGAATGGTGACCCCGGATTGATGGAGGGCGCCAAGAATGCCGTACATATCGGCGGCCGCCTGGGGATCAAGGCCCGAAACCGGCTCATCCAAGAGCAGCACTTTCCCCGCCGCCCCCAGCGCCCGCGCCAAGAGCACGCGCTGCTGCTGGCCGCCGGAGAGATCGCGATAGCAGCGATCTGCCAGATGGTCGATGCCGAGGCGGGCCATATTTTCCTCTGCCCGCTTTTTTTCGTCCCGGGTGTAAAAGGGGCGAAGCCCCATACGTCCCTGACAGCCGGAGCGAACGATCTCCCGCACCGAAGCAGGAAATCCCCGCTGCACGGCGGTCTGTTGGGCGAGGTAGCCGATGTCGCAGAGAGAGAGTCCCTCCGCCAGTTCCACCCGCCCCGCCAGCGGCGGCGTGAGGCCCAGGATCGCCTTAAAGAGGGTTGTCTTGCCCACGCCGTTTTCCCCTAAGATGACGAGATAATCCCCCGCCTCGACGGAAAAATCCAGCTCCGAGAGCACCGGCGTGCCGCCGTAGCCGAGGGTCAGGCGATGACAAATAATCTGCGCCATAGCAATCTTACCGCAGGGCCTGCTTGAGCACGTCCAAGTTCTTTTTCATGACCCCCAAATAGGTAGCGCCTTTGGTCACATCTCCCGCCGTGGTGGATTGCAGGGAGTCGAGGGTCAAAACCTTCTCCTCGGGCATCTGGGCATTCTGAATGACCGTCTCCGCGATCTTATGGTTGCGCCCTTCGATGGTGAGGACAGCGGGCAGTCTTAGCTCCGCCAGTTTATTCGCCAAAAAGGCGACGGTCTCAAAGCTGGCTTCCGTCTCGGCGGAGCAGCCAGAGAAAGCGGCGTAATACTTGAGGCCGTAATCATCCACTAAATACCGGAAGGGGAAACGGTCGCAGAAGAGGAGCGTTTTATTCGGCGCGCCCGCGATCGTTTCCTGATATTCCTTGTCCAACGCGGCAAGTTTTTCCCGATAAACGGCAGCGTTCTTCCGGTAAGCGTCGGCATGGGCAGCATCGGCCTTAGACAACGCCTCGGCGATGGCATCCGTGAGCACTTCCGCATTTTTCAGTGAGAGCCAAATATGCTCATCATATTCCGGCTCGTGATGGTGTTCCCCTTCTTCATGCCCCTCGTGGTCATGATCCGCGTGAAGGGCATCGTGATCGTGATGATGTTCCTCGTGGTCCTCGTCATGATCGTCATCATGATCTTTATCTTCCGACACCGCGTCATGATCGTGATGATGTTCTTCTTCCTCATGAGCGTCCCCGTGGTCATGGTGATGATGGTGCTCTTCCATACCCTCTGCCTGCTCCTCGACTTTTGCCCGGCTGCCCAACACATCCATGAGGTTGAGAACGATCATATTCTTATTTGTTGCGGTCTTCAACGCATCCTTCACCCAGGCATCGGATTCTCCCCCCACGTAAATGAAGACGTCGCAGTTGGAAATTTTCAGGACATCCTCGGCCGTGGGCTGATAGCTGTGAAGATCCACCCCTTTATCCAGGAGCATCGTCAGCTCCACATGGCCGTCCTCCCCGCCGATGACCTCTCTCGTCCAGTCATAAAGGGGGAAAATAGTCGTAACGACGCTGAGTTTCGCGGGCTTCGTCTCCTCGTTGGCTGGTGATGACGGGCCGCAGCCAGCCAGAGCCGCCATCGTCAACAAAGAGAAAAGAAACAGGGAAAGGATTTTTTTCATGGGAATACCTCCGTAACATAGGTGATGGAAAAGGGCCCGGCAGAAAAACGATGTCGCCTCACTCGGGGGCGCATCCGCCGCCCCCCGTGGTCGTGCAGTCTTCACACAGGCCGTAAAGGACAGTGCGGCGGCGGTTTAAGCGAAAGCCGTGCCGCCCCGACAGATCCCGTTCCATGGCGGCAAAGGTGTCGGCGGGAAGATGAAGGAGTTTTCCGCACTGCTCACATTTACAATGCAGCGCCTGACAGTGGGGCGTTTCTTCCTCAAAGGCAAAACAAGCGGCGCTGCTCTCGTCAATGACATACTTGCGCAAAACGCCCTCGGCGGCCAACGCTTCCACCTGCCGGTAGACAGTAGTCTTACCAATGGGCGCGCCCTGTTCTTGAAAATGGGCACAGACGTCCCCCACGGTCACATGCTGTCCCTTCACGGAAGAGAAATAATCCAAAAGGGCCTGCCGCTGCCTCGTTTTGTATTTCACCGCCGTCGCCTCCTCCCCAAAATCGGGAACGGTTCCCATTTTACCAGCAAACTGTTTTTCTGTCAATGAATATGGGAAACATTTCCAAATTAAGAAAGCCCCGCGGCGATTTCCAAAAATCACCGCGGGGCCAAACATCACACCGAATTTACGCCACGGCGATGTCGCGAAGCGTCGCCGCGCCGTTCTCCAAATGAAGCTCTTTATCATGGCGCGCAAAAAGGGTCTGGCGATGCCCGACGCTGACCAACCCGGTATGGGGAAGTGCTTCCTGAAGCACTTGGTAAAGGTAGGCCTCCCGCGGCTCGTCGAGGGCGCTGGTGGCCTCGTCCAGGAACACCCAGTCGGGCCGCAGGACGAGAATCCGGGCGAAAGCAACGCGCTGCTGCTCTCCGAGGGAGAGGATGCGGCTCCAATCGTCCACCTCGTCAAGGCGGGGGATGAGGGCCGCCAAATCCACCCGGCGCAGGATGTCTTCCAAGGTGCTCTGCGCTACGGCGCTCTCATCCGCCAAGGGATAGCAGATGGCCCGGCGCAGCGTTCCCAAGGGAAGATAGGGACGCTGGGGAAGAAACAGGATACGGCTCTTTTCAGGAGCCAGGAGGGCGCCGCTCCCAAAGGGCCATATCCCGGCGATGGCCCGGAGAAGCGTCGATTTTCCGCAACCGGACGCACCGGTGACTAAGAGCCTCTCCCCCGGCGGAAGGACAAGGGAACAGTCGAAGAGGAGCGCCCGCCCGTCGGGCAGCGCGACGCGAATGTCAGAGAAGACCAGCTCGGGACGCAGACTGTCTTGCCGTTCCACCGCCGGAGAAAGGGCCTTTACTTCATCCAAATGAGAGGTGAATCCTAAAAGACGATGAGTGACGGCAATGAGCTGCGCCACCGTATCATAGACGGTGACGAAATAGGAAAGAGCGTCCTGCACCCGGCCAAAAGCGGTAATGGTCTGCATGAGACCGCCCAACTGCATTGCCCCGCTGAAATAGCGGGGTGCAGCGAGGATCAGCGGAGCGATGATGGCCAACTGCGCGTAAAAGTTGGCGTAAAAGTTCAGATATTTCGTCTGCTTCATGAGGGCGCGAAAATTCTTGACGACTTCTTTGAAATGTGCCAAGAATCCCGTATGTTCCGCCGCCTCACCGCGGTAAAAGGCGATGCTCTCCCCGTTTTCCCGCACCCGCGTCATGGCGTAGCGAAAGTCCGCTTCGTAGCGCTGCTGATCGTAATTGAGCCGAATGAGACGGCGGCCTACCAAGTGCGCCAACCAGGTTCCCAATCCTGAATAGAGCAGCGAAAACCAAAGCATGTAGCCGTAAATATGAAACGTTGCTCCGCCAAACGGGATCTCCAGAACGCCGGAAAGGTTCCAGAGAACGACGGCGAAAGCGCCCAGCGTAGTGATCTGCTTCAAAATACCGACCAAAAGCCCCAGCGTCAGGGCGACGAATTGGTTGATATCGTCCTGAATCCGCTGCTCCGGGTTATCCATGTCGCTCTTCATGACCTGAAGGCGGTAGTAAGCCTCGTCGCCTAACCAAGAGGTAAGATAGCGGCGGGTCATGTAGGTGCGCCAGCGAATCTGAAGCAGCTGCTGCAAATAGATGGCGTAAACGGCGATGACGATGTGAAGCAGCGCCAAAAAGGTAAATTTCCCGATGAGGGGCCAAAACAGCGCGCCTTCATAAGCCTGCAAGGCGTTGTAAAACTCGTTGTACCAGCGGTTGATGAGAACAACGAGGTACACCATGGCGAAGTTCAGGGAAATGACGACAGCCAACAGGCCCAGTGCCGGCTTTTTCTCCTCTGACTTCCAATAGGAGCGAAAGATATGCCAAAATCCCTGGGCAAATTCTTTTTTTGTCATGGACAATCCTTTCCGGCACGGGCGCATCCCCGGCAGCCATAAGTAAATTTTGCCCTTAATTATAACGGCTTCTCCCCGCGTTTTCAAGACCACGCCAACATGGTACTATATGAACACTGAGCGAGCGCCCAAGCGCGAGCTTAGTGAGAATATGTACCCGACCACTTACACAAGGGCGAGCAGGGTGCCGCCGGTGTTTAGTGGTTTATGGTATAATATAAACATTTAGCGAGCGCCAGAGCGCAAACTTAGTGAGAATATGTACCTGACCACTTAAGAAAGGCAAGCAGAGCGTTGCCTGTATTGAGTGGTCAGCGTATTAATATAAACACGCAGCGAACGCGACCGCAAAGGAGAGGAGCCTCATGCCCATGATGTCAGCGATCGGCGCGGCAGCCTTAGCCGCGGCCCTGTTCTTTTTCTGCGCCCGGCGGTTTTTCCCGGGGCGTAAAATACCGCTCTTCCTGGGGACCGTTATAATCGCGGCCGGAGTGTTTTCCTTCTGTTATCCGGCGCCGCCCCGCCCCACAACCATCAGCCCTGAAGAAAAAGCCCACATCACGGCCCAACAGCAGGCGGTCGCCGAATGGTACGCGGAATATCAGCACCTCATCGGGCAGCTGGACCATAACTGGCAGCAGTATCACCGCATTTTATCAGACTTCAGCGAGGACATCATCGATCTGGAAACAGCCCATGATCGATTGGTCGAAGTGGAAGCAGCGGCCGCCGAAGAAGAGGAACAAGTAAAACGTATGTCCCCGCCCGCTGCGCTGGACGAATCCAACCGCAGCTTAGTGGCGGCCATTTTGAAAAAGACGCAAATCTACGCATCGGCCCAGCATCAGACCGTCCGCCTCACGGCGCTGGCCGCCGATCCTGAACGGCAGGCGAGTACGGTGCAGGAAGAACAAAGCCGCCATCTGCAGGAAGTGATGATCACCGAATCTCCGGCAGGCCTCTTCACGGCCAACGAGCTGGCTTCCCTGCGGGAAAACCTGCGCCTGCCGGAATAAAAGAACCTCCCCGCTCCACGCTAACACAAAGGAGGCGACGGCATGGACAAGAGGATTGTCATCATGAAAGGCGGCGCGGCGGAATATGCCGTCCAGCGCTCCCGCTTTATCGCTGACACGGCGGCCGTAAGGGACGAAGAAACGGCCCAGGCGTTTTTACAAGAGATCAAAAAGAAATATTACGACGCCCGTCATCACTGTTACGGATGGATTTTAGAGGGCGGCCGCCGGAAAAAATCCGGCGATGACGGTGAGCCGAGCGGAACGGCAGGTGCCCCCATCCTGACCGCCTTGGAGCGGCAGGGAATCACCGACGGGCTCATCGTCGTAACCCGCTACTTTGGTGGCATCAAATTGGGAACCGGCGGCCTCACCCGCGCCTATGCCCACGCTGCCGCGCAGGGTATCGCGGCCTCTACCCTGGCCGAACTCCAGACGCTGCGCCGCTTCGCCGTCACCGTTGCGTACCCTCTTTTCAGTCCTTTAGAAAACTGGCTGCAAAAAAACGAAATCCGCGTCGCCGATAAAAGCTACGCGGAAAACGTTACCCTTACCCTCTATCTCACCCCCGACACCACTGAAACCGTCAAAAAAGCCGTGGCCGATCTCACCGCGGGGCAGGCCTGCTTGAAGGATCAAGGCGAAATCGAAACCCTCGTGCCGCTGTCTCCAGCATAAACGAAGGGGAAGCTATCCCACCATAACTTCATCCCGCACTGCAGCGAATTTATAGTCATGCCCTCCATCAGCCTCGGGAAAATTGACCAACCTCTCGAAAACAGGAAAGCCGACAGCAGAGCTGTCGGCTTTCCTGCGCATGGGGTTAAACGAAAACCCTCTTCACTCCCGGCCTTTGAAAACAAACTCATCCGCCGCGATGACCAAAGCGAAATTGCCGAAAGCGGTGTAAATATCCAGAGCGATCTGGCGGTTACCGGTGGGAAGGACGTTTTCCTCCACCCTCGGCAGCCCAAGGTCAATCTCCAGATCCTGCCGAGCCATATCCACGATGAAAAGACCGTTCACCACATTGAGAAATTCCCCTAAGCTGTCGATTGCCATCTCATCGACGGTATGAATTTCCTCGTGGCTATAGCGTTTCGCCATCTCCACGAACATATCCTCTTTCGCCAAAAGCCCCGTCACCAATACAAGATCCCCCGTGAGCCGCTGGGACACGGCGTATGTACGTGCATCGCCGCTCAGATTCGGCGCTCTATTGGAGATCACTGCCGGCGTATCCATGAAGCGGATGACAGAGCGCAGAAAAATGGCCACAAAATCGCTGTAACGCTCCACCTCGCCCGGCAGCAGATCAGCCCCCATCCGCACCACGGCCTCCCGCACGGGATCGGCAGCCGCCCGTCCTGCCGACAGCAGCTCGCCCAGCCGCCGATAATCGTATCGTCCCTGACGAAAAAGGGCCTCGGCGAAGCGAGCGCTCTCCTCCGGCACGCTTTTTTTCAGCGTCGCAATCTGCCCTGCCGTCAACATCTTCTTTTCCTGCGCCGCATCGGCAAAGTCCGCTCCCGAATCCGCCAGCTCCGCCGCCTGCGCCCCGGTAAGAAGTCCGTCCTGCATCGCCAGAATGGCCAACTCCGGCTCCACCGCTGTGCTGTCGGCCAAAAGTGACGGCAGCTCCCCAGGCGTTATCTCGCCGGTATTTAAAAGATGTTGGGCAAAATAAAAATCACGCATCAGATGCCGCCTTCTGCCGAATGGCCTCCACAGCTTTTTTGATCTGCTCACTGGTGTAGGGCTTTTGAATGAAATCAAGCGCCCCTAATTTCAAAGTCTCCACCAATTTCTGGGGCGTCCCCGCCGAGGAAAGCATCACCACCGGCATATCGGGATTTACCTCCCGAATGACTTGCAGCGCCTCAATCCCGCCCACTTCGGGCATGACGATATCCAGAAACATCCCGTCGGGCTTTTCCTGCAGATCCAGCATCACGGCTTCCTTGCCATTCGCAGCTTCAATGACCTCGCAGTCCAAACGTTCCAGCTCCAGCCGCAGCTTCTTGCGCAGGAGTTTGGAATCATCCGTAATCAGTATCTTCAATTTTTTCCCCACAAACAACCCCTCCCAACGATGAATGTTCCTGCTGTTATCAACAGTATAGCATATTTCCCCAGAAAATCCATATCCCACGGCTCCTTCCCCCAAAAAGTGTTTTCTCCATCATACGAAACGCACGTGATCCCCTTTCCTCCCGTGGAGAAAAAAACAACAGAAAACCACCGCCGACACATACGCGTCCAGCGGTGGTTTTCTGCTGTTTTTCTGGCCTATAAACGATATCAATTTTACGCCTTCACCGCAGTGATGACATCTTTTGTCAAATCTTTCCCGCCGTAGAGGATGACCTCCGCTTTGACGATCTGCGGGATTCCCTTTTCTTGCGCCACCTGTCTGATCGCCCGGCTGATACGCTTTTGAATGGGATCCATCAATTCCTGCTGCCGCTTGGCCAGTTTGGCATTGAGTTCCTGCTCTAATTTCACCTTGGCCGCGTCATCTAATGGGGGAGATTCTTCTTCAAACTGCTTTTGTAAAGTGGCTTGAAGCTGGCGCAGCTCCACCGCCGCTTCATTCGTGCCGGGGCAAGCCTCAAAGACCGCATCCATATTCACGTAGCCCACCGTGGCCTCCGCCGCGCCGGCCGTGTTCGGTGTACCGGCAAAAGTGCCGAGAAACGCCATGACCGTAATGGCTGCCAGCAAGATTCGTTTCATAATCACATCAACCTTTCTTTTGTTCCGTATCGTTTTCGCTCCAAATCTTAGCCCCGCCATTTCCCCTGCCTCGCCATGGCTTCACGTTTCTTTGTCATCGCTTTGCTTTCCAATTCCTGATAGATACCTACCAAACGGAAAGAAAGACCGCTCTGCCTTACAGAATGGCCGGTAACGTTTCTTTCCGGTAAAATATTTCTTTCGTTGTGCCGGCATCCCTTGCTTCAAAACTCATAGCGAAACGTCATATAATAGCTGCGCCCCTGCAGCGGATATTCAATGTTTACCCAGCTCGGATCGCTCAAATAACGCTGCACGCTGTGTACTTTCAGCTTCACGGCTTCATCAAATACGTCGTTGCAGCCGAGCGAGAACGTCATATTCTTACGCGGCGACCATTTAAGCCCCACATTTACCGTTCTCAGCGCGGCTCGCGGTCTGCCGGCAAGTTCTTTTTCAATAAGATTGTTCGTTTGTGGAATAGCGTAATGCGTGTAGTATTGGGATACATAATGCATCTCGCCGAAAAAGAGCCACTTTTCTGTCGGGCGATACGTCAGGCGGATATTGCCTTCCCATTCCGGCTGGTAGGTCGGACGTACTTCAAACCAATCATAATGAACCCCGGGGGACGAATCCCGGCGCTGCGCCTGAATGTTAAGATGTGTTCCTTCAATATCAAGGTCAAATTTTTTCCAGTGAAAATTCGTCTGCAGCTCAATGCCATGCGCCTTACCGCGCATATCATTGAAGTAGGAGCTGTAATTAAGACCCGCCCGGTAGAGATACAGCATCCGCTGTGTATCTCGCCAGAAATAGGTGAGTGTCGTCCGATTGTCCGAGCCGAGGAACTTGCCGTCCCAGATGGCGCTGAGATCAAATTGCTTACCGTATTCCGGCTGCGGGAATTTGGCGCCGCTTCCTTTGTAATCCATAGGAGCCGGCATGATGCCCGCGCCGTCGCCCGCGATCTCGTACATATTGAGCAGGCGGAAATAGGTGCCGCCCGTCATACGCATCGTAAAGTGATCGTTAAAATGTTTTTTCAGCGCTAACTGCCAGGTAACTTTCTGGTCTACCTGCGCATCTTCCGGGGTAACCCAGCGATAGGTTTTGAGGGGATTGAAACGGCCGAACTGGCTGTAGCCGATAATCTGGGAACGGTTAAAACGAAGGCTCGGCGTCATCTGCCACGTGCCTTTAGGATCCAGCGTAATCGTATCCTGCAGCTGCGCGTTAAAGATGTTTTGATCGAATTGATTGCGCATCTGGGCCCAGAGATTGCCAATCCCGGCCTGCACGTCGTCGATGACCTCATCAAGGCCGTCGCCGTCAATACTCATCCGCTCGTGGGAGTAGTTCATCTGAAAATCAAGCATATTGCGGCTGCCCAGCTGATACGTCCCGTCTAACTGCACGTTATACTTATGAGAACGGTAGCGGCTCCACTCCCGCATGGGAATCTTAATCATAAATCGCAGGCCGTCATGAATATTTTCGGCGCGGTAGTCCTTGCTCTGGCTCAGGTAATCGACCATCCAGCCCCATTCCAGCTTCTCGTTTCGATACCGCTTTTGTACGAGCAGCTCCGTAGCCTTGATTGTCTGATGACGTTTGTCGTATTTATACAAATCGTATTTATCAACGAGAAGCCCCGGTTGAATCATATCAAAATAGCTCCGATAATCGACCCATAGGCTGTCTGGAAGATGGCGGTCGACCGTCTTATACGTCCCCTTGATCATCCAGTCGTCGTTCTGCCACTTAAGTAGGACATCGCTGTTTTTGTAGTCGTTATATTGCCGCCAGCGGCGCGAGTCATCGGCGGCAACCACCAGCCGCCCCCCATTATCTTCCAGCCACTGGATACAACCATCTACATTCTGCTGCCATGCGCCAGCGCCATTAGCAAGATCGTATGCCGCCCTTTCTGCCGGCGTCATAGCGAGGTAGCCTTGCAGCTCTGCCCGTGTCTCCATAATCAGCCGTCCATCTCCGGTATTCGTATAGAACTGCTCCGCCGCATAGCTGCGATAAGGGAAGTCGCCGTCGCGCGATTCACGGTTGTAGCCAAAGAGAAGACTGCCCGCGCCAAGCGGGGCCGTAACTTCAACGGACGCTTTCATAGAACCAAAGGAGCCGGGCCCGATCTCCGCCGAGCCGTGCGCTTTTTTCGGCTTTTTCGTCACGACGTTGATGACGCCGCCGATGAACGTCCCGGCAAAACGCGCCGGAATATAACCGCGGTAGACCTCGATACGTTCGACGTTGCTGACCGGGATCGCCGAGATATCGACGGCCGCGTCACCGCCCAGGTTCGTCAGAACGCCGTCAACGAAGACGCCGACCTGTGCCGCCGTCGAGCCGCGCACCGTCACCGTCGTATACTGCCCCTTGCCCTGAACCTCTCGCACATGGACGCCCGGCACCATCTTGAGGAAGTCAGGCAGGGTCTTCTGCTCGCCCTTAAATTCTTCCGGGCGGATGACCGTCACCGTCCCCGGCGAAAGCTTCTCCTCCCAGTCGGGGCGCTTGGCCTCAACAGTAATCTCGCCGATATCGTAAGTGTCCAACCCAGCGTCGTCGCCATTTCCCGCCGCTAAGGCCGGGTGGCACCACAGCCCCATCGCCAGAAAGCCGATCACCGCCGCTATCAGCTCTATTCCCCTGCCCTTTCGCCATATTTCCATCGTTATCTCACGCCCCCAAAGCCATAGTAACTTTCCAGCAGCCAACGAACGCAAAAGGGAAAACCCAACAGCCGAAAACCATTGATCGCCATGCTGCCGTTTTCCCCGGCGAAGAGATCAGAAGCTCCAGCGCAGGCCGGCATCGACGCGCCAGTCGGTCTTAATATCGCCGCTGAAGGTCTTCTCAAAATCACCGTAGAGGCTGAGCCTGTCATTGAGCTTTACCGTTCCCCCAACCTGTAAGCCCAGCCAGGTGTCTTTGCCTTTCTGCTGGGTGTACTTCGTCGGACTTCCCGCGACTTCCCATGTCGTGTCCATGTCACCGGCAAATTCATGGTAGAGGGACGCCTTGACGAACCAGGTGGCCTTCTCCATTTCCTGCCCGAAGGCAACGCCTAAACGCCCGATGGCGCTGTTCATCCCACTTTGATGAACCTTCAGCGTTCCGTAGCCGTTGGACTGCATATCGTAGTCTACGCCGTTTAGTCGACCGAAGGTGAATTCTACCTGGGGTTCAAAGTAGAAGCTGCCGTCCGTCTTAAAGCGCCGCCCGTATTCGGCGGAGACGGATTCGCCCCAGGCGTGATAGTCTCCGCTGGCCTCGACGTTCCCCCAGGCGTTGGTTCCTCTGAATTCATTGGCCACCCGGCCCACTTTGGCGATGAGGTCGATGTACTGGCCGCTCTTGCCTGTCCAGGTGCCGTACACGGCGAAGTTTCCGGCTTTGTTGTCGCCGCTCCCCGTGGCGTAGCTGGAGCTGCCTTTCATGTAGCTGCCGGCGATGCCGACCCGCCAGTCTTTCCCTGCTTTCCAGTCGTAACCGGCCTGGATGGTGGTGTAGTTCATGCGGAAGGACGCTTTGTCCTTGTCGCTGGAGGTTCGGCCCTTGTAGAACCGCACCCAGCCCCCAAGGTCGCCCGGCGAGAGGCGAAGGTCGCCCATGCGTTTCATAAGGTCGTTCATTTCGTTGCGCCAGACCATGGCCGAGGAGGTCATGGCCCCCTTGGTGCTCTGCATGATCATGGTTTCGTAATCGCCGTATTCAACGTTCGATACAAAGGGTTTGACCCCCTCGGATGTGCCATCTGTACCCAGGAGAATCGCGTACCGCTTGGCAGACGACATCATGCCGTCAGCAATGAGCGCGCTCAAAGAAAGCCCTTGAATCCTACGGTCTTGAATGTTATTTCTGTCGCCGATATACTCGAACTGCTTGGCCAACGAGGTTGCTACCTTTTCGTCCGCCGCATCGCTGCCGGCAGACGCATCCGTCGCAATGGTAAGCGCATTTCCCGTCCCCTCAACATTGCGAATCCGGAACTTTCCAGTATGAGTAAGCGCCAGCGTGCCGTCTGCAGTGGCCGTGCCATCGTAATGCACGGTTGCCGAGCCCTTGAAGTTCTCGACATTGACGCCCTCGTCGTTGCTGAACAGATAGTTGATGATGCTGCCTTGCTTCGCGTTCAGCCGGGTGAGGTTGGACGGCGCGGTGACATTCCAGATCGTCTTGTCTTCCAACGTCAGCCTGCGCTCTCCTGTGCCGGCTTCCCTGGCGCTTCCGCTGCCGCGGATACTGCCCGTAAAGGTCGCGCCTGCGCCTTCCATGGAGAGATCGAACACACCACCGCTCGCGACAATCTTGCTGTTGAGCTTGGAATCCAACCCCTGCACTCTAAGGTTGAAATTGCCCGACGTCTGCGTGATATCACCGACCAACGAGCTCTTCCGCCCCGTATCGTTGAGCGAGATGCGCCCGCCGTTATTCTCGATGGCCCCCTTGAGATCAAATCCTGCGCCAACGGAAATGTCAGAGTTTGCTGCGGCGCGTATGCTGCGGCTGCCCGCATCAATCGTGAGCTGCTTTCCTGTAATCGCAACCTTGCTGTTTGTGCCGGCATCCACACCATAATCCGCCGCCTGAATCTTGAGCTCCGCTCCTGCGGCCTGCACCGTAACCGGCTTATCCTGCACCGCTTGAATACCCGTAGCTGCCGTGATTTTCGAATTCTTGGTAAACGTGTACTTATCATCCTTGAGCACATGCGCCGTCACATAATCCGTATCAACAGCCGCATCGCCAGTGATGGGCGTCGTGAACGCCGTCGTCGTCTGTTCATCCTGTCCCGGCTGCGGCGGCTGCGGGGGATCGACAGCAGGCGTATAGGTATAGCCGCCTTGTCCTGTCGTCTCATTGAACGTGATGTTCTCAACACGCTTGCTGGCCGCCGATGTTGTCAAACCTTCGGCGATCTCTGCCTTACCCGTGAGATTCCTCTCGCCCGTCGTATAGGCCATGTACCAGAGCTTGTTGGCCAGCGCGTTGAGCGTCGCGCTGACAAGGTTCTTGTCCGCCGCTTTCGTCGACTCCGTGTTGAGGCCGACGTTGTCCGTCGTCAGGGTGATGGTGCTGCCCGTCGCGGCGTTCTTAATGCGGAAGTCGCCGCCCTTGATCGTTGTCGGCGTCGCGGCGTCATGCTCGTAGAATACGCGCGCATGACCGCTGTAGTTGTCGATCGTGATGTCATTGGCATTCTTCTGGAAGATCACGCCCGCATTGCTGGCATTGCTGCCGCCCGTGAGGTTCGACAGGCGACTGGTAAATCCTGTCGGCTGAGCCGTATACTCCTCATTATGCCAAGCAGCGCCATTCTGGAGCCAGAGGTTGAGCGTCCCAACGCCGGAGATAAGCCCTTTGAGGTACGATGTTCCGGTCGTAAGTGCAGCATCCACACGGCTGCCGGACTCCCTGGCAGTAATATTGCCGTCGAGCATGACTTCGCTGCTGCCGACCGTGCCGTCCTTGACATTGACGTTGATGCGTCCGTCGCCCTGTACATCGAGCGTCACCGCATCCTTGGATGCGGCATTCGCCTTGGCACGGAGGCCTTCCAGTGTCACCGTGCCGTCATAAGCCTGGATCGCCTTACTGCGCTCCGTGCCTGCGACATCGATTTCCGTCATGCCGGAAATATTCGTCGTACCGCCCGTAGACATAATGCCCCAGGCCGTTTGCAGCGGAGCGACCGAAGTCGTATCGTTCACGAGGAGTTTCAGCGTCTTCGCCTTGATATCAAGCGTCTTTCCGGAATTAGCGATAGCAGCGCCTTGTGTGACGCTCGCGATCCCGCTGCCATTCTTGATCGTCAGGACGCGATCTGTTGCATCGATGTGAACATCCTCATTCGGTATAATTGTGCTGCGGAGTCCACCCTCGTTGTTTTGATACGTGATGGTCGAATCCTTCGTAAAGCGATATGTGCCGTCTGCTTGACGAACATTCGCATCGATGTATTCCTGATCCTCATCCACACCGCGGAGGCGTGTTGTGAACTCCGTCTTCGTCTGCTCCGTGCTCGGCGGGGGATCGACGGCAGGCGTATAGACATAGCTGCCCTGTCCGCTCGTCCCGTCGAATGTAATATCCTCAATGCGCTTGCTGGCGGCCGAGGTCGTCAGGCCTTCGGCGATCTCCGCCTTGCCCGTGAGATTCCTCTCGCCCGTCGTATAGGCCGTGTACCAGAGCTTGTTGGCCAGCGCGTTGAGCGTCGCGCTGACAAGGTTCTTGTCCGCCGCTTTCGTCGACTCCGTGTTGAGGCCGACGTTGTCCGTCGTCAGCGTGATGGCACTGCCCGCCGCCGCGTTCTTGATGCGGAAGTCTCCGCCGATCATCGTCGTCGGCATCGCAGCGTCATGCGCATAGAACACGCGCGTATGGTCGCTGTAGTTGCCGATCGAGATGTCCTTGTCGTTCTTCTGGAAGATTACCCCTGCATGGGAAGCGTCGCTGCCGCCCTGTAAAGAAACGAGCCTGCTTCCTTCAAAGGTATAGTCGTAATCTTTCCCGATTCCATCGGAGTTTTTATCCGGCACTGAAACGCCATGCTTCTCATTGTTCCATACAGCACCGTTCTGCAGCCAGAAATTGATCGTTCCTTTGCCAAAGGCAAGGCCATTCAAACCGGAATCCTGATTCACCATAGCGACATCGATACGGCTTGCTTCTCCCATGGCTCCGACATCGCCGTCCAATTTTACGGTATGGCTGCCTGCTGCATTATTCTTGACATTGACAGAGATTCGTCCCGTAGAGCCGGCAAGGAGTGCCAGTGCTTCTTCATAAGCGGTAGTCCTTGCTTTCAGGCCTTCCAGCATCACCGTTCCGTCTTTCGCTTCTACAGCCCGGCTTGAAGTATAACCAATCGCCCCTATTTCCGTCATACCGGAAATGGTGGTCGTCCCGCTCTCGTGTAAAATCCCCCAGGAATATTCAGGACCGCTTTCATCGGGGTCGTTTGCCTCCAAGCGGAGTTTGCCTGCCTTGATGTCAAGTTTCTTGCCGCTGTTCTTGATCACTGCCGTCTTTCCGCCAGGTTCCGTATTTGTCGCAACAACAAGCTCATGATCCGAAGCATCGATCTTCACATCTTCCGACGGATGGATAACACCGATATCCTCCTCATCATCATTCGTATATCTGATGCGGGAATCCTTCGTAAAGCGATATGTGCCGTCTGCCTGACGAACATTCGCATCAATATACTCCTGATCCGAATCCTTGCCGAGGATTCGTGTCGCGAACTCCGTCTTCGTCTGCTCCGTGCCCGGCGAGGGATCGACGGCAGGCGTATAGACATAGCTGCCCTGTCCGCTCGTCCCGTCGAATGTAATATCCTCAATGCGCTTGCTGGCGGCCGAGGTCGTCAGGCCTTCGGCGATCTCCGCCTTGCCCGTGAGATTCCTCTCGCCCGTCGTATAGGCCGTGTACCAGAGCTTGTTCGCGAGCGCATTGAGCGTTGCGCTGACAAGGTTCTTATCCGCCGCCTTCGTCGACTCCGTATTGAGACCGACGCTGTCCGTCACCATTTTGACGAGACTGCCTGCCGCCGCCTTGCCGATCGTCAGCTTGCCGCCGTAGATCGTCGTCGGTGACAACGCATCATGGCGATAGAGCATCGTCGTCGAGCCATTGAACTCATCAATCGTGAGATCGCCCGTCTCACCAAGCCCCTTCTCCTCTATGGAGGAAGAACCCGTCTGTACAGGGGCGCCGCTCAGGCTGTTGCTGGAAGCGAAGAAACGGTTCGTTCCCGTCATATCGATGAAACCGCCGCTGCCCGTGAAATACTTGACCTTGCTGCTTACCGGGTTGTTGCTCTGATCCTTCTGCTCCTGCGTGATGGCATTGTGCCAAATCGCGCCGTCGGAGAGCTTGAGCTGCATGTTATCCCCAACATTGAAGCCTGTCCAGCTCGTGCCTTCGCCGCTCATCTCCACCTTCATGGAACCGTTGGAGAAGCCCTTCCAGTAGGAGCCGTTCTTCATGAAGAGGTTGACCGCGCCGAGCTGTCCTGGCGTCACACCGTAGCCGCGCGTATCGGCATAGTTGCCGAGCCAGTGCGAATCCGCGGTGGAGAGGCCCACGGAGACGCGCCCTTTCGTGCCCATGCCGCCATTCGTGACGATATCGCCTTCGATGACAGCGCGGTTCGTGCCTGCGCCGTTGGCGAGGCCGTCCGCCCCCTTCGTGACGTTGAAGTTGACCGTGCCGTAGTTGTCCGAAACAAACTCGCCATAGGCGCGGATCGCCGCCCAGGCGCCGTTGATGGCGCGGATTGTGCCGCCGCCGATGTCAATCGTCGAAGCGACAGCACTGACCGCTTCATTGGCGCCCTTGCCGTTTGCTGCATCATTGCCGTCTGCCAGCACATCGACAAGCCCGTCGATGGTGATGTTCGACTCGACGCCCGTCACACCGTTCATCGATTTGATGACGGCAACATTCGTCTTATAGTTTCCGTTGGCGCGAACTTTGAGCACCTTATTCTCAAGGTCACTGCCGCCATTTTCGATATGGATCGCGCCGCCGCCGTTGACAAACAGCGTCGCCGTCTGCCCATAGTTTGTGCTCTCCGCATCGATGGAGATGGCGCCGGCATTTTTGATATTGACCTTCGAGTCCTTCCCGATCGCCGTGATTCCCGTGGTGCTGGCATCCGTCACGGTCTTGATCGTGAGGTTTCTGCCGTTCAAGTCAACATCCAATGTCTTTCCTTGATTGGCACTCGATACGGCCGCGCTGATATTGCTCATCCACGCGCCGCCCTTAATCAGATCCTTGCCGGTGGTAATGGTGGAATCTTTCGTGAAGACATACTTTCCATCCACCTTGCGGACGCCGGCATTCGTGTACGGGGTATCGTGCGCTTCATCGCCCGTGATGGATGTGGTGAACGCTGTATCCGTCTGAGAAGCCGGTGGCTCAACGGCAGGCGTATAGACATAGCTGCCCTGACCGTTCGTCTCGCTGAACGTAATATCTTCGATGCGCTTGCTGGCCGCCGATGTTGTCAGGCCTTCGGCGATCTCCGCCTTGCCCGTGAGATTCCTTTCCCCCGTCGTATAGGCCGTGTACCAGAGCTTGTTGGCCAGCGCATTGAGCGTCGCGCTGACAAGGTTCTTGTCCGCCGCTTTCGTCGATTCCGTATTGAGACCCGTGCTGTCCGTCGTCAGCGTGATGGCGCTGTCTGCCGCCGCGTTCTTGATGCGGAAGTCGCCGCCCTTCATCGTCGTCGGCGTTGCCGCTTCATGCGCGTAGAATACGCGCGTATAGCCGCTGTAGTTGTCGATCGAGATGTCCTTGTCGTTCTTCTGGAAGATCACACCCCCATTGCTGGCATTGCTGCCGCCTTTCAAGGAGGCGAGATGACTGCCCAGCCACTTGTCCGTAACACTGGATTTCAGTTCATTCGTCCAGTGCGCGTCGTTCTGCAGGGTCAGATTGAACTGCCCCACATCGTGCGCCGTGAAGCCGCCCTTCTGGAAATCTGCCCGATTGACGTCATACGTCGCGGCGCCCGTCCAGGAAGAATCTGCCGTCGTCAACGAGACATTCAGCACGCCCTTCGATTCAAAATCCACAAGCTGACCGCCGCTGTATTCGACTGTCTTCTTGCCATACTCACGCGTGACATACATATCGCCCGTGATGTTCGTCTTTCTGCTCCCGCTGACGCCTTCGGGCGTATTGATGTTCACCGTGCCCTTTTCGGCATGAACGGCATGGTACTGCTTCGTGTGGTCAGCGTCCTCGGCAGCCGAAATCGTGCCGCCGCCGATATCGATCACGCTGTCCGCGCCGATCGTCTTCAGTACGCTGCCTTTGATATTCTGAATATCGACATTGCCCTTGACCGTGATCTTGGACTCATCCGCCGTCGTTTTGAGCGCAGCCAGATTGCGTCCGTCGTCCGCGCCCTTGTTTTTCGTATCCACGCGGTCAGCCCGCACGGACTGCACGGTGAGATCGCCGTCGATCGTAACATCGCTCGGGGAGCCGATGGTACCATTGGTCTGGATCGCCGTCGCATTGTATCCTTTTGTATGAACGTCCTCGATGGTAACAGGCCCCTGAATATAGATATGAGCATTCGCCTCCGTCTGGATGCCGTTCGCCGCACGCGTATCCGTGTTCGAGGCCTTGATGGTCAGCGTCTTTTCTTCGCCGCTGTTCACAATCCGGATGCTCTTGTTGCTGCCACCGTGAATGGCACTGGCAATTTGGTTCTTACTGTTTGCCTCAAGGTGCAGACTATGCCCGTTCATATCGACAACCATCGGATGCTGCTTATCGTACGCGGTGTTATCCGTGTAGAGTGCGGAGACAATGCGGTTGCCCTTGGTATTCGGCTGTGTAGCAAGCGCTTGGCGGTCATAGGTCAGCGTTTCCGATTCCTTAATCGGATCGGTCGTCACCTCGGACTGCGGCGTATAGACATAGCTGCCCTGCCCCGTCGTTCCATCGAACGTAATATCTTCGATGCGCTTGCTGGCCGCCGACGTCGTCAGGCCTTCGGCAATCTCCGCCTTGCCCGTGAGATTGCGTTCATTCGTCGTATAGGCCGTGTACCAGAGCTTGTTGGCCAGCGCATTGAGCGTCGCGCTGACAAGGTTCTTGTCCGCCGCTTTCGTCGATTCCGTATTGAGACCCGTGCTGTCCGTCGTCAGCGTGATGGCGCTGTCTGCCGCCGCGTTCTTGATGCGGAAGTCGCCGCCCTTCATCGTCGTCGGCGTTGCCGCTTCATGCGCGTAGAATACGCGCGTATAGCCGCTGTAGTTGTCGATCGAGATGTCCTTGTCGTTCTTCTGGAAGATCACACCCCCATTGCTGGCATTGCTGCCGCCTTTCAAAGAGACAAGACGGCTGCCGGCAAAGGTATAATCATAGTCATAACCAAGTTGATTATTCTCTTTATCCGGCACTGTGCCACCATATTGTTCGTTGTTCCAAACAGCACCGTTCTGTAGCCAAAAGTTAATCTTCCCCTTGCCAAAGGCAAGACCGTTTACTCCCGAATCCTTATTCACCATAGCGACATCGATACGGCTTGTTTCCCCCATAGCGCCGACGTTGCCGTCGAGCTTCACCGTATTGCTGCCTGCACTGCCATCCTTTGCGTTGACATAAATCTGTCCCGTTGTACCTGTAAAGAGAGCCACCGCATCGTTGTAAGCTGCCACCCTTGCTTTCAGCCCCTCAAGAGTTACGGTTCCTTCGGTTGCTTCCACAGCACGACTCGATTCATATCCTGTCGCATCTATTTCTGCCAGTCCCGAAATATTGGTCGTCCCGCTCTCATTCAGAATCCCCCAAGAATATCCGGCATCACTCACTTCGTTTTTGTTCGTGAACAACCGAAGCGTATCTGCTGCAATATTGAGCTTTTTGCCCGCATTCTTAATGGCTGCCGCTTTTTGTGCCCCATCCACCTTTGTTTCAACGGTAAGCGTATGACCTGACGCATCGATCTTCACATCTTTCGTTGGAGTGATGACACCAGCATCTTCATCCTCTGTATTGGTGTAACGAATGTTCGAATCTTTCGTGAAGCGGTACGTGCCGTCTGCCTGACGAACATTCGCATCGATGTATTCCTGATCCGAATCCGTACCGAGGAGACGCGTCGTGAACTCCGTCTTCGTCTGCTCCCCGCTCGGCGGGGTCGGAGGGGTTGGCGGAGCCGGTGTATAGCTGCCTTGTCCGCTCGTCATATCGAATGTGATATTTTCCATGCGCTTGCTGGCAGCAGAAGCGGTTAGGCCTTCGGCGATCTCTGCCTTGCCGGAGAGGTTTCTTTCGCCCGTCGTATAGGCCGTGTACCAGAGCTTGTTGGCGAGCGCATTGAGCGTATCGTCCACCAGCTTCTTATCGGCGCCCGATGCTGCCTCCGTGTTCAGGCCGCTGTTGTCCGTCGTCAGCGTAATGCTGCTGTCCGCAGACGCCTTGCCGATCTTCAGGGCGCCGCCCTTTATCGTCGTCGGCGCTGCAGCGTCATGCGCATAGAATACACGCGTATGGCCGCTGTAGTTGTCAATTGTGATGTCCTTGCTGTCTCTCTGGAAGATCGCCCCCGCATGGGCAGCGTCATCGCCGCCCTTAAGGGAAAACAGTTGGCTGCCGGTGAACTTTGCCGCAATGAGCGCACTCTTCTGCGTATTGTAGTCCTCATTCGTCCAAACTGCGCCATTCTGCAATGTCAGCGCATTGCCTTTTGCTGCGCCGTTCTGTGCGGGGCTGCGCAGAGGCAGACTGAAGCCGCCGTATTCCTCCTCGTCTTCATCTTCCCCGCCGTTCGGCGCCACTTTTTGGATGACGCCGTTCAGGACAGACTGCCCCGTTGTCAGCGAGATATTGGTATTTCCCTCCTCACCCGTCTGGACATTGCCGTTGATGACCACCTCATGGCTGCCGTCGCTGTTGACTGTGACCTTGCCGTTGCTGTTGCTGATGGCCCAGGCGCCGTCCGCCGAATCCTTGTTCAGCCCTACATGCAGTCCATCCGCTTCAATCGCTGCGCCCCGGCTCGTGACGAGACCCTGCGCAGTCTGGCTGCTCTGCGCCTTGATATCGAGGTCGCCCTTGATCGTAACGACAGAGCCGTCCTGATTATTGCGTATGCCAAAAGCACGGCCGTCGCTGCTCTTCACGTCAATCTTCAGCGTATCCGCCGTGATCTTTATGCCATCCTTGCTGTTGTTGTCCACACCGAGAATGAAGTTGCTGCCGTCGCCGATCAAGGTCAGCTTATGCTCCCTTGCATCGACATTGAGCGGCTGTTTTGGATAGGTTGTTGCTGCGATGATGCCGTCATAGGAGCTTCTGCGAATCGTCGTGTCCTTCGTGAACTTGTAATTGCCGGGCGACGGCTCGACATTGGCCGCCTTGTACTCGGCAACTTCCTTCTGCGTGAGCTGCGAGGTGAACTCCGTCTTCGTCTGCTCCCCGCTCGGCGGGGTCGGAGGCGTCGCGCCGCCCGTATAGCTTCCCTTCTCGTTGCCGAAGGTGATTTGGCCGCTGATGGAGGACGTCGTCAGGTTCTCGCCAATCGAGAGCTTGCCCAAAAGCTTGTTCTCGGCGAAGCTCTTATAGGTCAGCTTATTGGCAAGCGCGTTGAGCACCGCGCTCTGATTGCCTGTCGTTACGCCGGCGCCGTCGGTAAAGAGGGTAAAGACATTCTCCGCCCCCGTCGCTTTGTTGATGACGATATCGCCGCCCCTGAAGGACGTCGGTGCAGCTGCGTCATGGGTATAGACTGCCGCCGTATGACCGCTGTAGTTTTCAATCATAAGCGGATTGATGCTCTTCTGATAGATGATGCCGCGCTGCGCTTCCGTTGCACCGCCGACGAAATTTGTGACACGGCTCTGCGCATTATAAAACTTCCCGACCGTACCGCCGGCTCGCGTCTTGACTGCCGCCATCGTGCCGGCACCCATATCCTCATCATCCTGATAATAGCGCGCATTTCGGCCTTCGTTGAGCCACTGCGCGCCGTTCTGCAGGTAGAGATTCGCTGTGCCGCCGTTGTCAACGAGGCCGTGCAGATAGGACTTATCCGTCATGAGGGCGACGTCGAGCCTGCCTGTGGGCAACGCAAACAGATCGCCGTCGAGCTTTACGTCAGCGATCTCATTTATTTTTTTGCCGTTGCCGGGCTTCGTCCCGTCATCTCCCATATTCATGGAAATCGCGCCCTGATAGGCGGCAAGTGCATAATAGCTGTACTTCATAGCGGCAGGCACCTGGATGGAGCCGCCGCCTGCGATGCGTACGCTGCTGTCCTTCGCATTCGTCGTCACGCCATTGCCATAGACGGTCATATCCACATCGCCGTTTACGGTCACATTACTCTTTTCGACCTGCGTCAGAATGCCTGCATTGTTGAAGCGCGAGAATACATTCTCACGATTAAGCGGAATGCCCCACTCGTTGGTATGTTCGCCGGCGATCTTCAGATTGCCGTTGATGCGAATCCCCGAAGCGACGCTCGCTTCATAAGATTTTTCGCCCTGGCGGTCGCTCTTTTGGATCGCGACGCCGTTGCCGCCAAGGCCGCCTGTCATCGAGATACTGAGCGGCCCGTTGATGGTAAGCTGCGCCGCCTTGTCTTTCATCGCATCAAGCTGAACGGCATTCGTCAGGGTATTGCCGCCGTCAAGCCCTCGCGTGAGGATATTGATGCCCTTCGCCGCACTTACCGTGAGATCCGTTCCCCTGGCATAGATTCCCGTCGGATTTCCCACGGTGTTCTCCACCTGCAGCTGCAGGTGATTGTTCTTCGCACTGATATTAAGACGTTTGCCGCCTGTTGCCGAAATAGCCGCAAGCACATTCGTCGACTTGTCGCCGAGCTTATCTTTTCCGATGCTGACAACGGTATCGCCGTCCCAACTCTGCCGCGTCGTGACCGTATCGGTGTATACAGCATTGTCTTTCCAGACGGCATTCTCATTGAGTGCCGCTGCGGTCGTCGTTCCGCCCAGTTCCGCCGGCAGCGTCATGACGACGGACGCCGTATTCCCGTAGACCCAGTCCGGCTCGATCATCGTGATCTTGTTGAAGCGGCTGAATGCCTTGTTCTCGGAGAAATCCTTCGCCTGCCATATATGTTTCGCCGCATCATCGCCGTCCGTATAGGCCTGCAGGGTATCGCCGAGTTCGAGCCAGAGACGCTTTGTATAGTATTCGGCGTTGAGCTTGCCGAACCAGCCCTCCTGTTCGTGCGCAACGGCAATCTCCGTCCAATCGTCGGGATGTTCCGACATCAGATTGGACATGGTCGTCTGGTAGACATGCGCATTGATCTGGCTGCCGCTTGGGCTGAGGTTGTACGTCATGACGTAGGCGGTGCCGTTCGGCAGGATCTTCAGATCGCGCATATCCTCGCCGGTTCCCTTGACATGCTCTGGAATAGAAGCGCGGCGCTGCTCCGTGCCCAGGATGCGCCCCGTATTCTGATCGATCTTGGCGATATTGAGCGCCGTATAGTGGGTATTTCCCGTCCCGTTATAGTGCTGATAGCCGCCGATGCAGGAAATAAGGATATGGTCGTTGAACTTATTGAGCCTGCCCTGATCGATGTTGCGGCTGATGCGCGTGTAGCTGCCAAATTTCAGGCTGCCGTCGTCCTGGATGTCGTACTGCATCAGAAAGCCATCGTCGTAGGGATCATAGCCGCCCAATGGATTGACGGACGCCGCCACATAGAGCCTGCGCCCCTCGACGAGCAGCGCCTCACCGTGCACCACTGCTTTCGCCGGATCGCCCGTGTAGGTTTTACCTGTCACGCCGTGTTCATCTTCATCGAGGTTCTCAAACGTCTCGGTGAAATTATAGCCGCAGTACTGCTTGATGTCATTCTTGAGGTTGACGACGGCTGTTTTGTTTTCCATCAATCGGTTGCCGCTTTGGTGTACGACGCCGATCTGTCCGAGATCGTAGCCCGTCATATAAATATACTCGTCGCTGGCCGCCGCCGCATGCATATTCGGCACAGCCGTCGTCTTCCCGCTCGCCATGCTCGCCGCCGCACCAGCAGAATTTGGATCGATGAGCTTCGTCCCTTCCAGTTCCGTCGTGCTATAGGTGTATTGGCGCAGCAGAATCATGCTCCTGCCCTTCTGATGGAAGCCAAAGGATGCGGGATCGCGGTTGAGGTTTTTCAGCACGCCGACCTGGGGATCGGCATCCACCTGCGTCGTCACCCGGGAACCAGTCACGGTACCCATCTCGCTGTTCCCATAATCCGAGGGGATTGTCGATACTAAATTAGCGGCGCTGGCTACAGAGCTGTAGAACAGCCCGCCCAATACCAACAGGGTCAATCGGCTGCGGTGCCGGCCATTAAAATGACTTCTCATCGTTGCTCCATCCCTTCTCTAAAAACACATCACGTACCTCTATAACGTTTAACCGCCATATAGTGTAAGATCCATCCGGCCCTATCAAAGGATATGCGGTGCGTCATAATTTACATTTTACTGATGTCCTCCTGAAGAAATCCCCTCGTGCTCCTCGCTAAAAAATAAATGCCTCTCTTTTTTCCACGGCAAGACTGATCTTGGCGAGAACTCGTGCCAAGACTCGAACCGCTAAAAAAGCGAGGCATGAATGATAAACACATAGAACCCCCTATCACGCGGGTCTTGGCGGCAGAATTTTCCACACGCCGGTTTCTACGCATCTAACCTATGCCTCGCAAGTTAGTTAAAATGAGAGAAAACAGGCGGCACTCTGACTCAGTTCATCGTCCGGTCATCTCTCTGTGAAAGACTTACCATGACCCGACTCCCCATACAGTTGCGGGACAGCTTCGGATTCCCACCGAATTCCCCGCCTTCAGCCCGAAGGCTGTTTCTCAGCATATACAGTTTTCACATGTCATCTTTGGTGATTGTCCTTCGCTGTAAAATCTTTATGCGCGACGAAAGATACACCCATCCAAAACGAATTACTTACGAATATTTTATCATTCCTTTTGGACATTTCTATAGGACTAAGTCCCTTTTTATGAATTGTCATTGAGGATATATCTATGTTTGATTCACTAAAGTAATATCAACATTATTGATTTTTTTCATACAAAAAACGGCTCTTCCAAAAAAGTGAAGAGCCGTTTTAGTACTAATGTCCTCTATTTCGCTTTTTTACTAATCTCCAACGCGGCGGAGATGTGGTTATCGATGACGTAGTCCGTGGGAAATACGGTGCGAGGGGGTTTGACTTCTTTATCTGAAGGTTTACCCAAGGCCCCCGCTTCCGACGCAGCGGCTTCCTTTTCTTCCTGGCGGCGGATCGCCTCGCGGATGGCTTTCTCCTGCTCCTCTTCCGTGGGGACGGGGCCGCCCCCCGGCTCAATGACAATATCGTTATTGGCGGGAGTTTCCACTAAATCCCGCAGCCGGTTTTCCGTAGTCATAGCCCGATCTTCGTCGGACACCGCAGGCGGTGCGTCATTAGCCGTCTGAAGCGCCGCCAACAGCTGTTCTACAAGGGCCAGGCCACCCCCGTGAACTTCCAAGTGCATCGTGCCCTCCGGCTGACTGTCCGGCACCGTAAAGGGAACGTCCAAGGTGAATTTGTCCGCTCGGTAGGGTTTCAGCGTGATCTTGAATTTCACCGTTTCTCCCGGCTTGACTTCCACTTTCTCGGGAACTGCCGTGAGAAGCGATGCCGTGCGCCGGGCCGTTTCCGCCTCGACCTGCACCTTGACATCGTAGACGTCGGCCTCACGCTCCGTATCAGCGCAGATGAGGTTCATAGCCTGAGCCAGCTCGCCGAAGGCAATCTGCCCTACGTCATTGGCCGCGTAATACATATTCGTCCGCTCGATCCGCCCGTCTGTAACGGCATTGGTACGAACGGCAAAATGTACCTTCACCGTGCCTTGGCTTTTATGATCCATAGTGTGCCCCAGGGCTGAATAAGACGCCACCGCCGTGAAGGTGGGCAAAAAATCTTCGTCATAGGCAATGGAAGAGGCGTAAAGGCGCTCTCTTTGGAGGGTCTTATCCGTCACCGTGACCCGCAGGGGCACCACCATAGGAAAGACCCCGAGGGTGCCGGCGATACCGGCCTCCCGATCCTGACTAAAGCGGCCGATGACCTGGGTGCCGATCCCTAACTTCTGGCCGTCGCTGACGCCGTTTACCATGGCCAGGATCTGAGCATCGGTCATAAAATAATTCACGTTGCCCCGATGTAAGAATTCATGTCCAAAGGCCAGGATACGCTTATCGTCCACAGCGGTCACCGTCCCGATGGCCGTGATGGCGAAATCTCCATAGGCCAACGCCGCCCCCACCGCTGCCCCCGGCTCCAGCTGGGCATCGTAAGCGGTGGAATAGCTGCCGCTGCCGCCGAGGCCCGCCGTCGCGACGACACGCAGGCCCATAGGATCCAGCTTTTTTTGCAGGAGAGCCTGGGCTTCCTTGTCAAAACCACTGACAAAGACGGCGGATTTAAGGTCGAGATCGAGAGACGGAGACGTCTGTTTTTCGCTGCTCTCCTGGGCATTACGATCCGTGGCCGCGGGATCTTCCTGCGCCGCAGGCGGTTCCGATTCCTTCTCCGCCGCGTCTTTTCCTTCCTCCGCTTTCGGCCGAGCCGCGTCCAAAAGGTCGATCTTCTCCGCTGGTTTGTCCTCGGCGGGGCCGCTACCAAAGCCGAAGCCGACAGCTTCTCCCGTCTTTCCGGCCTCCTTTGCTTCCTCTTTCTCTTTTTGTGCCGCCCTCTGCGCCCGCTCTTCCGCCGCTTTCTTGATATCAATAACAGCGTGCCGCTGCTGATTCTTCGCATCGGGCATATCCCAAAGGGGGAGCATGTATTCGATGGGGGTGATTAAAAAGGTATGCGGATTCATGTTGCTGAGGGTAGCGGAGGCCGCACCGATAAGCCGTCCGTCCACGTAAACCGGGCTGCCGCTCATGCCCTGCAAAAGGCCGCCGTCGGTATCGGCAAAAGCCCCCTCGCTGCGGGCGATGATGTAGGGCAGGGAACTGCCGTCGGTGCGATAGACGCCCAATATTTCGGCATCAAAGCTCACAATGTCGCCGGTAGAGTCCACCACCGTATAGAGCGTCCCCTCCATACCTTCCGCCACTTCCGACAGGGGCAGAATATCCGGCATGGCCGCCAGGGCTGGATTGCCGAAAGACAGGGCCGCTGCGGCCGTCATCGCCGCCAGAATACGTTTCGCGATACGTTTCATGAATCGATACAAAAATTCTCACCTCATTACCAAAATTCCCTAAGGGCGGCGTTTTGTCAGCGCGTTTTTTTCTCCAAGCGGGCCACCACGCGCCCGGAAACGATCCTGTCCCCGGGGCGAACGAAGACCTCCCGCAGGATGCCCGCCGCCTTCGCCCGGGCGGCCACCGCTTCCCCCCCCGCTAAGGCCGACACTCGGACGACTTCACTGCCCTCCATGACCTCAGCCCCCGGCTCTGCGGCCCAAGTAACATCGCCGTTCAAGGCCGCCGTCACGTTCACCGTCGGCGGCGGGAGCATCTGCCAGCCGCCAAAGAGCAGAAGAAGGAGCCCTATGCCCCACAGGATCTTTCCCACATTCTCACCGTTCCTTATGTCGACGGTCATCTAACGATTTTACCGCTGTTTCTTCTTACCATTATAACGGGTTATCCGACAATATCCAATACCCACGACGCACATAATTGGGCTAAAAGAAAAGAAACTGCTCCCAGCGGCTTGCATCTCAGTAAATCACATTTTGCTGAAAACCGGCAGGAATCCGAGGATACCGCCGCGAATGTAAAAAAGCCGCCCGAAACAGGCGGAAATAACGCCCGGCACGGCGAGGGCGATGTAAGGAGCCATCCATGTACCGCTGTTATCTCTTTGATTTCGATTATACTTTAGTGGATTCCACGGAAGGAATCGTCGGCTGTTTTCTCCGCACCTTGGCGGAAATGGGCCGGCCGCCTCTCCCGTCCCTCGCCATTCAGCGCACCATCGGCCTGCCCATGCCCGAAGCGGTAGGGCGGCTTCTGGGGACAAAGGACGAGGCAACCATCGAGGACTTCATCCGCCGCTATCAGCCTTACGCCGACCGGTACATGACCCCGGGGACGCATTTTTTCCCCGGCGTGCCGGAGGTGCTGGCCCAGCTGCGGAAAGGCGGGGCGAAAATCGCCATCATTTCTTCTAAAACCAGCCGCCGCATTCAGGAAAAGCTCGACGAAAGCGGCACAGCCGCGTACATTGACTTCGTCATCGGCTGTCGGGAAGTCGCCCTCCCCAAGCCCGATCCTGAAGGAATTTTACAAGCCCTCCGACGCTTTTCTCTCCCTAAAGAAACGGTTCTCTACACCGGGGACAGCCTCGTAGACGCTCAGGCAGCTGAAGCAGCGGGCGTGGACTTCGCCGCTGTGACCACGGGAACGACCACCGCCGCTGCGCTGGCCCGGTATCCCCACGTTCGCGTCATGGATCGCTTAAGCGAACTTTTGAACCCCTGAGCCTCACGTTACCCCAGCAATCTGCTTCAATCGCTCCGCATTCAAGATGTAAAGAGAGCCCCGAGAAACGGCCACCAGCCCTTCCTGGGAAAAACATTTCAAAAGACGGCTCACCACTTCCCGGGCGCTGCCAATGTTCTGGGCGATCTGCTCGTGGGTCAGGCGAATCGCCGGGCCATGGTGCTGGCTCTCTTCCTGTAAGAAGAGAGCCAAGCGGCGATCCACACTCAAAAACAGCACCTGCTGAAACTGCCAGAGCATCTCCGACAGAGAAGTGGCCGCCCGCTCGTAGCCGAAGCAGCGGACGTAGATATTTTCCTCCGCCAGACGGCGAAAAGCCTCAGCGTCGATAAGAAGAGCTTCGGTATCTTCTACAGCATCGATAAAGACGCGGAAAGTCACCGCCTCCAAGGAGCAAGTAGCCGTCATGACGCTGACCTCGTCCGGCCCAAAGCGGTGGAGGGTCACGTCCCGACCGTCCTCAGACAGCGCGTAGGCCCGAAGCTGCCCTTTTTTAACCAAGAGAACTCCAAGACAGTCCCCCATCTCCCGCTGCACCGCCGTCCCCTGCTCATAGCGGACGGGACGGGTATGGTCATTGAGGAAGGCGCGCTGGGTTTCCGTGAGATGCGGCCAGAAGGAAAAATGCTGAATGAAAAGATCCGTCGTCGTCTTCATCATGGTCTCTCACGGTGTCGAACGGAGATATTTCAGAATGGACAGCCCGGCTACCGCGCCGTCATGAGCCGCTTTGACGATCTGAAGCAGGCCGCCGGTGCAGTCTCCCGCAGCATAAAGGCCCGGCACGTTCGTGGCCATGTGCGCGTCGACACAGATATGGGTGTCCTCGATGACCGCGCCAAGGCGGCGCGCCAGATCAGTGCTGCCCGCCGTTCCCCAGGCGAGGAACAGGCCGTCAATGGCCACATTGTTGCCGTCCGAAAGCCGCACGCCGCTCACCTTCGTGTCGCCGGTTACCGCCTCCACCGGCGCGGTATGCACCTCATAGCGGCTGTCAACCACCGGCGCTGCCTGCCCGTGGGTAAGCAGGATCACTTTTTTCGCCGTCAGCGATAAAATATCCGCTTCATGCTGGGCGAACTCCCCCGCCCCCAGGACGGCCACCGTTTTCCCCCGGTAGAAAACACCGTCACATATGGCACAATAGCTGACGCCCCGGCCAGAAAAATCCTTGAGCCCCGGGATAGGCGGCGCAGAACGCGAAGCGCCGGCGGCTAAAACCACCGCGTCCGCCGTCAGCGTTTCCCCGGCGGCGGTCTTGGCGCTGAATCCCTTCTCCTCTATCGTCAACGCCACCACTTCCGCCTCGCGGAAGTTCACGCCCAGACGCTTCGCCCCGGCAATCCCCCGGCGAATAATCTCCGACCCGCTCACCGGTTCCGCCTGGCCGTAAAAATTCTCGACCTTTTCCGCCCGGGCCAAAGCGCCGTCGTCTTTCGCGGCCACGGTCACCTCAAACCCGCCGCGCCGGATATAAAGAGAGGCCGATATGCCCGCCGGCCCCCGGCCAATGACAAGTACCTTTCTCATGCAACTGCACTCCTTAAAAGACATTTCCTCTGCGATTCCGATAATTTCATTATAGCCGTTCCGCCGCCTTACTGTCGAGTGATTTTGTCACGTTTTGTTTCCCTTGCGCTCGTTTTCGAAACCATGTATACTAACTTACGTGGTTTACATAGTTCTCATCATTACTGTTAAGGGAGGATATTGTTTTGTTCGGAACGATTGGAAAAAAATACGAGGAGACCGCCCTCATCAAGCTCATCGCCATCGGTCTTCTCATCGGTATCATCATCGCGCTGACGGCGCCGGCTCTCGTCCCGGTGGTCGCCATCTTAGGCGATCTTTTCGTCAAAGCCCTGAAGGGTGTTGCACCGGTCCTCGTCTTCGTTTTAGTCATGAACGCCATGGCCCAGAAGAACGCCGATGCCAGCGACGCCATGAAGCCCATCGTGGGGCTGTACGTCGTGGGCACATTTTTGGCGTCTCTGGTGGCCGTCTCAGCCTCTTTTCTCTTCCCCACGACGCTGCACCTGCAGATCGCGGACGCCAAGATCGCGCCCCCATCGGGCATCGTGGAGATCCTGAAAAATCTCATCATGAACGTAGTGGATAACCCTCTCCACGCCATTGCAAGCGCCAATTACATCGGCATCTTATCCTGGGCGGTGCTGCTGGGGATCGCGCTCCACGCCGCGAACGATTCCACGAAAAGCTTTCTCCAAGACATCGCCAACGCTGTCACCCAGGTGGTGAAGTGGATCATCCGCTTCGCTCCCTTCGGGATCATGGGGCTGGTAGCAGATGCCGTGGGGACAAACGGCATCGCAGCTTTAGTTGGCTACGCCCAGCTCTTGGCGGTGCTCTTGGGCGCATTCTTCTCCGTGGCCCTCATCATGAACCCGGCCATCGTATTTTTGAAACTCAGACGCAATCCCTATCCTTTGGTCATGGCGACTCTTCGGGAAAGCGGCCTCTACGCCTTCTTCACCCGCAGCTCGGCGGCGAATATCCCGGTCAATCTCTCCCTCTGCAAACGCTTAGGGCTGAACCCGGACACCTACACCATCTCCATCCCCCTGGGCGCCACCATCAACATGGCGGGCGCGGCCATCACCATCGCCGTCCTTTCTCTGGCAGCAGCGCACACCTTGGGGATTGCCGTCGATATGCCCACGGCGCTTCTCCTCTCTATCATCTCCACCATCGGCGCCTGCGGTGCCTCCGGCGTGGCGGGCGGTTCGCTGCTCCTTATCCCGGTGGCCTGTGCCTCCTTCGGCATCGATAACGACATCGCCATGCAGGTGGTGGGCGTCGGCTTCATCATCGGCGTCTTGCAGGATTCCTGCGAAACGGCTCTCAACAGCTCCAGCGACGTTCTCTTCACCGCCACGGCGGAATTTGCCCAACGAGCGAAAGAAGGCACCCTGCATGACGAGGATATGGTACCGCGGGATCTCACCTGATAAGAAATTGACAATCCCATGCCAAAGAGGCCGCACCCAACCAGGCGCGGCCTCTTTGGCATGGGATTGTTATTCTCCGTACGGAGATAAATAAGCCATTGGGATAGTTTATCATCCTTCAAATGTTTTCAATATACTTCCCTCGATAACAATTGACATTTTTTTATATCATGATATAGTAAAAATAATAAAATTTTCGAGAGGAGTAAACAACATGGCACAAGCAATGGTCAGTTTTCGCATGGACGAGAAGCTGAAAACAAGAATGGAAGAAATCTGCAAAGAAATGGGATTGACGCTGACGGCAGCCTTTACCATGTTTGCCGCCAAGGTAACGCAGGAACGGGGCATCCCTTTTCGCATCAAACTCGCTAAACCCGATCCCTTTTACAACGAGGCCAATCTCGCTCATTTAGAGAAGTCGCTCAAGGAATTGGACGAAGGGAAGGGCATAGAGATGACCATGGACGAATGGGAGGCCTTTATCCATGAAGGTCGATAAGTTCAAGTTTTCTCCACAGGCGTTAGGAGACATCACCTATTGGAAGGACACGAAACAGTGGAAAAAACTTGATCGCATTGACCAATTACTAAAAGATACGCTGCAAAACGGCTATGGGGGCATAGGGAAGCCTGAACCGCTGAAGGAAAAGAAATATCAAGGCTGTTGGAGCAAGCGCATCGACAAGGAGCATCGCTTCATTTTCCGCATAGAAAATGGCGTCCTCTACATCATATCTTGCCGCACGCATTACCAAAAATAACATCGGCCATTCCTGCAAAATGCCATGGCATTTGACAGGGCGCAAGAACCCCTTCGACACATCGGTAAAAAACCTGTGGCCGGTCACGCTATGTTGTGACCGGCCACAGGTTTTTATATGCGCTCAGGCTTCTTTGAGGAAGGCTTTGTAGCCCTTGGTAACTTCGTAGACATCCACTTTGCTGGTAACTTCCCAAGGGGCGTGCATGGAGCTGACGGCGACGCCGCAGTCGATGACCTGCATCCCGTAGAGGGACAGGATATAAGCGATGGTGCCGCCGCCCCCCAAGTCTACCCGGCCCAGTTCAGCGGTCTGGAAGCGAACGCGATGCTTTTCGAACATGGCCCGAAGCTCGGCGATGTATTCGGCGTTGGCGTCATTGGAGCCAGATTTCCCCCGGGCACCGGTGAATTTATTGAGCACCAGCCCGCCCCCTAAGTAAGCCACGTTCTTCTTATCGAAAGCGCTGGCGTAGAGAGGATCGTAAGCGGAGCTGACATCAGAGGAGAGCATCTTGGAGTTGGCCAGTGCCCGGCGCAGCGTCAGCTCGTCGTAAGCGCCGGTAGCTGCCAAGAGTTCCGCCAGACTGTTTTCGAAGAAGCGGGACTGCATCCCCGTGGCCCCCACACTGCCGATTTCTTCCTTGTCCACTAAGAGGCAGCAAGCCGGGCGAACCACGGTATCCATGGCTAACATAGCCGCCAGCGAGGTGTAGGCGCAGACCCGATCGTCCTGGCCATAGCCTAAGATGAGGCTGCGGTCAAATCCCAGTTCCCGGGCTTTTCCCGCCGGAACCAGGGACAGCTCCGCCGACTGGAAGTCTTCTTCCTCCATGCCGTACTGTTCCTTGAGCAAGGACAGCACCCCGGCCTTCACGGCGTCTTTGTCCTTTCCGGCCAAAGGCAGGGACCCCACTAAGATGTCCAAATTTTCCCCTTCCACCACCTTGTCGGCTTTTTTCGCCATCTGTTCCTGCGCCAGGTGAATGAGCAGATCGGTGACGCAAAAGACGGGATCCTCTTCCCTTTCCCCCAAGGTCACGTTTACTGTGGTGCCGTCCTTTTTGACGATGACGCCGTGGAGCGCCAAGGGGATCGCCACCCACTGATACTTCTTGATCCCGCCGTAGTAATGGGTATCGAAAAAGGCTAAATTGCCGTCCTCGTAGAGGGGATTTTGCTTAAGATCCAGGCGGCAGCTGTCGATATGCGCCCCTAAGATGGAAAGTCCCCCCGAAAGCGGTGCTTGGCCAAGGTGAAAGAGAGCCACTGTCTTTTTCATGCCCACGGTGTAAACCTTCGCCCCGGGGCGCAGCTTCTTCCCGTGGCGCGTGGCCTTCCCTAACTCTTCATAGCCCGCCGCTTCCGCCTGCCGCACCGTCTCAATGACGCTTTCCCGTTCCGTTTTGCAGGTCGTCAAAAAGCGTCGATACCCTTGGGCGATGGTCTCTAATTCCTTTTTCTCCGCCTTCGTGTAGCTGAGCCAGACGGATTCTTTCCTGCCTGCCCCAGCGGCGGCCTTTCTTATCTTCGCTTTCACCGCACTCTTGGCATCTTTCTTCTTCGTTGGCATTCATATCCTCCCTTTCCTATTGCCCATGGAAAACTTCTTCTTGTAGACAACACGCTGCCTACCCTGCGTATTTCCCCTCTAATGGGGAAATAACGGAGGTACGTTCAAGATCGCTGTCGTTGACGGCCGACGTTCTATTCAGTGGGATAACCGCTCCATTCTTTCCACCACGGCGGCGAAGTCTTCCCGGCCCTCGGCGCGGTTGAAGGCTTCCCGCAGCGCCGCTCCGCCGGCGAGGCCCTTGGTGTACCAAGTGGCGTGCTTTCGCATCTCCCGCGCGCCGATGTAGCTTCCCTTATAGGCGATGAGCATGTCCAGGTGACGCAGGATGAGCGCCCCCCGCTCTTTGATGGTAGGGGGCGGCGGTTCCTCTCCCGTGGTCAAAAAGGTGCGAAAGGTGCGGAAGATCCACGGATTCCCTTGGGCCGCCCGGCCGATCATGACGCCGTCCGCCCCGGTCTCCCGCTGTACGCGGACCAGATCGCCGGTGGTGCGGATGTCGCCGTTGGCGATGACGGGAATCTTCACCGCCTCCTTCACGTCGCGAATGACGCTCCAGTCGGCGTGTCCACTGTAATATTGTTCCCGGGTGCGGCCATGGACGGCAATGGCATCCACCCCCGCCGCTTCGGCCCGCTGGGCCATCTCCACGGCGTTGATGTGATCGGCGTCCCAGCCGATGCGCATCTTCACCGTGAGAGGAAGCTTTACCGCCCGGCGAATAGCGGAGAGAATTCTCTCTGCCAATGCCGGATCCCGGAGCAGCGCCGCCCCGGCTCCGCCCCGCACAATTTTCGGCGCGGGACAGCCCATGTTAAAGTCGATGATGTCCGCCGTGCCGAGGCTTTCCACATAGGCGGCCGCCTCCGCCGCCCGCTCCGGCGACGCGCCGAAAAGCTGCAGGGCCAGCGGCCGTTCCTCAGGCACTGTTTGCAGCATGGCGAGGGTCGCCGCGCCGCGAAAATGGATGCCCAAAACGCTCACCATTTCAGAAAAGACCAGCGCGCAGCCCATCTCCCGGGCCAAAATACAGTAGGGAGTATCCGTCACCCCGGCCATAGGAGCCAGAAAAACGGGAACGGGAAACTCCATCGTCCCGATTTTCACGGCGTCTTGGCCTCCGGCTGATTGCGTTCGTAAAGCACCCGCAGCCCCGTCAAGGTGAGGAAATTGTCCACCTTGTCGATGGTTTTCGATTCCCGGGAGATCATCTTTGCCATACCGCCGGTGGCGATGACCCGCATGTCCTGCTTCATCTCCGCCTTGATCCGGCGGACGATCTCGTCGATCTGCCCCACGAAGCCGAAAATTACCCCCGCCTGCATGGCGTTGACGGTATTGCGGCAGATGATGGTGCGGGGCGTCACCAGCGCTACCCGGGGAAGCTGGGCCGCCCGCTGAAAGAGCGCTTCGCTGGAGATCCCGATGCCCGGGGCGATGACGCCGCCTAAATAGTCGCCGTTTTCCGCCACGATGTCAAAGGTGGTAGCGGTGCCGATGTCCACGACGATGAGAGGCCCGCCGAACTGCTCGTAAGCCCCCACCGAATTCACGATACGATCCGCGCCGATCTCCCGGGGATTTTCGTACTTCAGCTTGATGCCCGTCTTGATCCCCGGCCCCACGATGAGGGGACGCAGGCGGAAATAGCGCTCGCACATCTTCGCCAGCGGCACCACAAGGGGCGGCACCACCGAAGAAATAATGATGGCCGTGACATCCGACATGCGGATGCCCTGAAAGCGAAACAGGTTGTTGATGAGCATACCGTACTCATCGCCGGTCTTTTGCCGGTCGGTGGAAATGCGCCAGTGGCGCAGGAGCTTCTTCCCTTCGTAGGTACCGAGCACAATGTTGCTGTTGCCGATATCAAACACTAAGAGCATGGTCTGCCTCCATTCCCGCCGCAGCGGGGATTTTTTGGCGGCTCATTTCTGCCGCGGGCGGATGGAAACGTCCCCCGCCAAAACCCGTCGGTATCCTGCCCCCGTGTCGATGAGGAGCGCGCCGTCTTCGTCGATGTCTACCGCCGTACCGCTGAAGGTCTCGTTGACGCTGATGACATTGACCTCCTGTCCCAAGGTGACGGCGTATTTCCGCCACTCCCGCAGGACAGACGCAAAGCCGTTCATCTCTACGTCGAGGTAAAGTTCTTCCATGGCCGTCAGAATCTCCACGAAGAGCTTCAGCCTGGACACCGGCTCCCCCTTGATGATGGAGAGGGACGTGGCGGTCTCCCGAAGATCGTCGGGGAAATCCTCCGGCTGGGTATTCACGTTGATGCCCGCGCCGATGACGATGTAATTGATCCGCTCCATCTCGGCGCTCATTTCCGTCAGGATGCCCACCAATTTTTTCCCCCGGTAGAGGATGTCGTTGGGCCATTTGATGACGACTTCGGGGCCGAATTTCCGCATGGCCCGAACGATGGCCACCGCCGCCATCAGGGTGCATTTGGGCGCTTCCTGGGGCAGAAAACCGGGCCGCAAAATGAGGGAGAACCAGATCCCCTTCCCCTTGGGGGAAAACCAGCCTCGAGATAGACGCCCCCGCCCGGCACTCTGCGCTTCGGCCACCACCACCGTCCCCGCCACGGCCCCGCGCCGGGCCCGCCGCTTGGCTTCGTTATTCGTGGAGGGGATGTCGTCGAAATGGAGGATCTGCCGCCCGATGAGGCGGTTGGAGAGCAGCGGCAGGATTTCCTGCGCCAACAGAATATCCGGCGACTTGACGAGGGTGTATCCACGTCGGGGATAGCTGACGATCTCATAGCCCGCGTTTTGCAGGGCATGGATATGCTTCCACACCGCCGTCCGCGAGACGCCGATCTTTTTCGCGATCTCTTCCCCTGAAACGCTGCCGTCGCCCACGGCCCGCAACAATTCGAGTATCTTGATTTCCATGGACTTCCTCCTCTGCCGGCACAACTCAGGCCGAAATATAAACTTAGGCCGAAAAAATCTGCCCCCATCTGACGGATTTCATTTTATCAGCGCTTCCTATCATATCTCATCCGCGCCCCTGGCGCAAGAAAAATCCCGGTCAAACCCGCTGAACCATAAATATCACACAATATGAAAGAAAAAAGGCGGCCCGGAGCCGCCCTTTCCCGATGCCTCACTTCATCGTCACCAGTTCGTACCGGCGCGTGCCCAGCCCGATCTTTTCCGCGTGGATGAGGGTCTCCTCCCAATTCACATGGGGATTACTGTCCAAAAAGACATCGTGATGGTGCTGCCAGTCTGGCTGGGTCAAATGATCGCTCAACTGGCTGTTAGAGAGCGGCGTCGCTTTTTGACAGGCATCGGCCGCCGCCTGATCACAGGCCACCGGGTCGAAGGAAGTGAAGATGCCGAGATTCGGCAGGATGGGGGCGTCATTGTCCCCGTGACAGTCACAGTTCGGTGAAATGTCCATGGCCATGTTGATGTGGAAGGTGGGGCGGTCCTGACAGATCGCCTGGGTATATTCGGCCATCTTGCGATCAAGAACATCGTTGGCATCCCATTGGTCGTTGCTCAGGGCGTCGAAGGGACATGCCCCGATACAGCGGCCGCAGCCCTTACATACTTCCGAGTCGATGACCGCCTTATTATTCTCGTAGTGAATGGCTGAGGAGCCGCATTCCGGTGCGCAGTGTCGGCAGCCCCGGCATTTCTCCGTATCGACGACCACTTTGCCCGAAGAATGCTGCTCCATCTTCCCAGCCCGGCTGCCGCCCCCCATCCCTAAGTTTTTGATCGAGCCGCCAAAACCCGTCATTTCGTGGCCCTTGAAATGCGCCAGGCTGATGACGATATCGGCATCCATCAGGGCGCGGCCGATCTTCGCTGCCTTGACATACTGCCCGTTCTTCACGGGCACCTCCACCTCGTCGGTACCCCGCAGCCCGTCGGCAATGAGGATCTGACAGCCTGTCGTCGTGGGATTAAAGCCATTGAGATTCGCACAGTCCAAATGTTCCAAGGCATGTTTCCGGCTGCCGGGATAAAGGGTATTACAGTCCGTCAAGAAGGGACGGCCGCCCTTCTCTTTGACCAGCTCGGCCACCGCCCGGGCGTAGTTGGGGCGCAGATAGGCTAAATTCCCCAATTCTCCGAAGTGCATTTTGATGGCGACGAATTTTCCCTCCATCCCCATCTTGTTGAACCCCGCCAGACGACATAGCTTTTTCAGCTTCTCCGTCAGGGGAACCCCTACCGGGGTACGAAAATCGGTGAAGTATACTTTAGCTTGTTCCATGCTTATTCCTCCTGTTCCGTTCACGTTTTCCTCAGAGAGCGGGGCACCAAGCCCCGGCGGCTTGCCCCCCGCAAAAAACCGGTCTTTTCCCGCTGCGTCTTAGGACGCGCCCCTCTTATCCTCCCGGCGCTCCGACAACGCTGCCGCTCCCCGCTGCCAAAACGCACCGACAGCCAGTAGCCCGGCGCTGACGATCAGCCCCATAAACAGCGGCTGGACGGGAGGCGACGGAAGGAGAGAAAAGGCGATGGCTGCTGCCGTAGAAATCACTATGGAAAAGAGTCCCCAGCAAGGAGCGACGCGGCCGGGGCAAAAGACCGCCAGCGACAGAGGCAGAAAGATTCCGCCCCCCCGCAGCGCCATGGAAAGGTAATTCCACATAAGAACCTCCGACTGAAGATGGCGAATGGCGATGAAAGACGCCAGCCCCATGACGGCCAGCACCACTCCCCGGGAAAGGCGCAGCATCGTCCACGGGTCACGAATATCCAGCCGGGGCGCTAAGATATCATGGGTCAGCATGGTGCCGATCCCCAGCGACAGGCCGCCGATGGAGCCGACGAGAGAGAGAAGGATGCCGCCAAGGGCCACGCCTCCCAACCAATCCGGCAGATGCTTAGCAAAGAAGGTGGGCAGCACCAAAAGCGGCATGGTATCCGGCTGGTAAAGGCGCATGTAAAGCCCCACCGCCACCGAGGGCAGTCCCACGGGAATGACGATGAGGGCGGCAGTGAAAGCCCCCGCCGCCGCCGCGGCCGGGGAAGAGGCGGAAAAGACGGCCTGTATATACGTCTGGGTACAGAGAACGCCGACAATGAGGGCGAAGAGATTCGCCAGCGCCGCCGATACCCCGCCGCCGAAAAGGCTTTGCCAGGGAAACGGGGGAAATACCTCTCCAAACGCCGCCCCCGAAGGAAGCGCCCCGTAGGCGGCGACCCCCGCCCAAAGAAGGCTCATCCAGATGATCCCCATCTTCAAGAGGCCGCCCACCCCGGCGCTCTTCATCCCCCCGAAAAAAGTGTAGAGGATGGTCAAGAGGAGCAAAACTCCCGCCGCCGGCCAAGGTTCGATCCCAAGCACCGCCGACAGGATCCCGACCCCCGGTAGGCAGCTGGCCACGGCGCTCAGGAGGATGCCCGCTGAAGCCACGATACTGGCCACCGTCCCGGCTCTTTTCCCATACTGTGCCGCCAAGACCTCGGGAATGGTGGTCAGCCCGGCGTTACGAAGGGGCCTCGCGTAGAAGAACCCCATGAGGAGAAACGCAATCCCCGACCCTAAGGTGAACCACCACGCGGAAAACCCCACCGAGTAGGCAAGCTGCGCCGTCCCCACCGTCGCCCCGCCGCCCACCACCGTACCGGCAATGCTCCCCGCCACCATCATCGCCCCGGCGGAGCGGCCGCCCAAGCTGTATCCCTCTGCCGACCGCACGGCCCGGGCCGCCCGGAGGCCGATGCCCAGCACCAGTCCCACCGTCAGCAGCAGAAAAAAGAGGTGCGTTCCCGAAAGCGCCACCCCATCGCCTCCCCCGTTTTCCTCATCTTTCCCTTATTATATATCAGTTTTCCCCGCCGTGCCAGCCGGTATTTTCGCCATTTCACGAGTGCCCTTTGACGCCGCTGGGCCCCGTCCTCCCTGCCGCCTTGCTTTCCAAATGCGCCGCCTTTTGCTATAATTTTGACAGACGCTTGGCGGGGAAATAACCAGGCATCTCTTATTTCCTCAGAAGAGGATGAACCTCTCTTCTCCAAAGGCAGGACAACGCTCGTTTTCCCTGGCCATGCTCCGTACGCAACGACAAAAACAGCGAATCTGACAAAACCGAAAACGAAAGGAAGCGACGGCGGTGGACTGGCGCTTGGTACTCATTCTGCTCACAGGGAACGTCATCTTTATGGCGGGCAGCTACACAATGCTGATCCCCTTTCTTCCCCTGTACCTGACGACAGAATTGGGCGTCGGCCCCGAGGCGGTGAATCTCTGGTCCGGCATCGTCTTTTCCGGGAGCTTCGTCGTCAGCGCCGTCATGGCCCCCATCTGGGGCCGCATGGCCGATACGAAAGGCAAGCGGGTCATGGCCATTCGGGCCAGCTTCCTCCTCGCGGTGAGCTACTTTTTCGGCGGTCTCGTGGAAACGCCTGTAGAGCTCACCCTCATGCGCCTCTTTCAGGGCTTCGCCGCCGGCCTTTGGCCCATGGATTTGGCCCTCATGACACTCTACGCGCCGCCGCAGAAATTGGGCTTTTCCCTCGGCGTTCTCCAGGGTGCGCTCACCGCTGGGGGCATCATCGGCCCCTTAGCCGGCGGCTTTTTAGCGGAGGCCTTCGGCATGCGCCCCTCCTTTTTCGTCGCGGCGGCGGCGCTCTTTCTAAACTGTCTGATGTTCGTCTTCGTCATCAAGGAACCGCCGGCGCCGCCCGCACCGGAAAGCGCCGCTCCTCCCGCGGATACCGGCACCCTCCTTCACACCCCCCTCATTCGCGTCATGCTCCTCTGCTCGGGGCTCGTGCAGATGGTCATCCTCATCTTACAGCCCATTCTCACCACCTACATCACCTATCTGGCGGGGGAATTGGAAAATCTCGCCCTCATCTCCGGCTTCGTCTTTTCCCTCGGCGGCTTCGCCGGGGCCATCGCCGCCCCCGGCTGGGGCTGGCTGGGGCAGCGCCGGGGCTTCTTTTCGGTGATGATCGCGGCCTTGACCTTAGCGGGAGCGGGGATCCTCCTCCAAGGCATGATGGGCACCCTGTACGCTTTTGCCCTCCTCCAGTTCATCTGCGGGCTTTTCTTCTGCGGCATCCACCCGTCCATCAACGCCCTCTTGGCCAATCATACTGCCGCCAGCGTCAAAGGACGGCTCTTCGGCCTGATGTTCGCCGCTCAACAGATAGGGTCCATCGCCGGACCAATTTTAGGCGGCACCGTCGCCACCTACTTAGGAATGCACTACGTCTTCTACGCGGCGGGCGTGATCCTCTTAACCATGGCCGCCGCCCTCCGCCTCGCTGGACACCGCCTGCTGCCCCAAGGGGGCGGATAAAAAAAAGAGGAGGCCGCCGCCTCCTCTTTTTTGTGGTTTTTTAGTGGTTGAAGATGTTTTTGACCGCCTGCACGTTGACATCGCGGTTGAGCTGGGCCAGATAGGTAGTCAGCTTGATATCCTTAGGACAGACCCGCACGCAGTTCTGGCTGTTGCCGCAGCTGGTGATGCCGCCCTTTTCCATGAGGGCGCTGAGGCGGACGGGCTTATCGTATTCGCCCAAGGGGTTGATATTAAAGAGATACGCCTGCACCACCGGCGCCGGGCCAAGGAAGTCGGACTGAGGGCCGAAGTTCGGGCAGGCTTCCAGGCAGCAGCCGCAGGTCATGCAGCGGGAGATCTCGTAAGCCGTTTCCGCCGTGTGGGGGTTCTGCCGCGGCGCTTCATGCACCTTCCAGGAGCCGTCCACATTGATCCACCCTTGAATTTTCTTAAGGTTTTCAAACATGACGGAGCGGTCGATGAGGAGATCGCGGATAACGGGGAAGGAGCGGGCCGGGGCCAAATGGATAGGCCACGTAAAATGATCCACCAAGGCGCAGCAGGCCTGTTGTGCCTTGCCGTTGATGACCATCATGCAGGCGCCGCAGACCTTTTCCAAGCAGTTGCACTCCCAGACCACCGGGGGCACGCGCTTCCCGTCCCGGGTGACCGGGTTTTTCTGAATCTCCATGAGCGCCGCCACCACGTTGAGGGACGGGTTGTAGGGAACGTCGAACTCCTGGGTGTAAGTTTTTTCCTCCGGGCCGTCCTGACGCTCGATGACAAAGGTAACGTATTTTGGTTTTTGTTCTGCCATTCCAGTAGCCTCCCTCACTCTTTCTTCGCGACGGCGTAGTTGCGCGCCCGCGGCTTGATGAGCGAATGATCGAAATCCTCATAGGTGATGACGGGTTCCTCGGTCTTTGGATCGTAGTCCGCGATGGTGATCTTCATGAACCGTTCATCGTCCCGGTTGGGGAACTCCCGCTTGAAGTGCGCCCCCCGGCTTTCATCCCGCAGGCGGGCCGCCCGGGTAACGATGAGAGCGTAGAGGATCATGTTCCTGAGCTGCCTCGTGAACATGGCTTCCTGATTGGCCCAGCGGCCGTGATCGGTGAGGCCGATGTTGTTCCAGCGGGCCAGGATCTTTTTCACTTCGTCGAAGCAGTAATCAAGATCCTTGTTGATGCGCTCAATGGTGACATACTTATTCATCAGACGCCCCAGCTCCTGATGGAGCTCGTGGGCGTTCTCCGCCCCGTCCATCTTGAGGATGTTCTCAAATTCGTCGACACATTCCAACCGCGCCGCTTCGAGTTCCGCCTCGGACAGCTCGGAGCCGCGCTCGCCCTCGTTGGCCCACTTGATGCACTCGGGGCCTACCACGGTGCCGGAATAGGCGGCGGAGAGGAGGGAATTGGCCCCTAAGCGGTTCGCCCCATGGTACTGGTAATCGCACTCGCCGGAGGCCATGAGCCCGGGGATATTCGTATGATGAAGGCGATCGACCCACAGCCCGCCCATGGAGTAATGGACGGAGGGGTAAATCATCATCGGCACCTTCCGGGGATCTTGGCCCATAAACTCGGAGTACATTTCCAGGATGCCGCCCAACTTGCGCTCTAAATACTCGGCGGGGATGTGGGAGAGATCGAGGTAGACCTTGTTCTCGCCGTCCACACCCAAGTGCTGGTTCACACAGACATCGTAGATGGCCCGGGAAGCCACGTCGCGGGGGACAAGATTCCCGTAGGCGGGATACATCTCCTCTAAGAAATACCAAGGCTTGCCGTCCTTGTAGACCCAGATGCGGCCGCCTTCGCCCCGGCAGGCCTCAGACATGAGCCGGTTCTTGTCGGTGCCGGGGATGGCCGTGGGATGGATCTGGATAAATTCCGGGTTGGCGATGTGCGCCCCCTGCTGATAAACGGCGGAAATGGCCGACCCGTTGCAGATGGTGGAGGCGGTGCAGAGGCCAAAGACCTGTCCCGGCCCGCCGGTGGCCAAGATGACAGCATCGCCGGCGAAGGCTTTGATCTCCATGGAGTTCATGTTCTGGGCCACCATGCCCCGGCAGACGCCTTCCTGATTGCGGATGATCTTGATGAACTCCCAGAAAACGAAGTTTTTCACCATGCCCTTCGTTTCCCACTTGCGCACCTGCTCGTCCAGTGCGTAGAGAAGCTGCTGCCCGGTGGTGGACCCGGCAAAGACGGTGCGCTTATTCTTCTGCCCGCCGAAGTTGCGGAGATCAAGAACGCCCTCCGCCGTGCGGGTGAAGGGCACCCCCATGCGGTCGAACATCTGGATGATCTCCGGGGCCGCTTCGCACATGCCCTTGACGGCTACTTGATCGGCGAGGAAGTCACCGCCGTAAACGGTGTCGTCGAAATGTTCGTAGGTAGAATCATGCTCCCCCTTTGTGTCCATGCAGGCGTTGATACCGCCCTGAGCGCAGAGGGAATGGGAGCGCTTATAGGGACAGTAGGAGAAAATCCATGCCTCGCTACCCGCCTCGCAGACCTTGAGGGCCGCCATCAGGCCGGAGATTCCGCCGCCTACAATGAGAATGCGATGTTTTTTGACTTTAGCCAATGAAGTCCTCTCCTTTTTCCAGTCAGATGAGATAGACGGCCATGAATGCCAGCGAAACGAGACAGAGGAACGCGCACAGCGCCATGCTGAGGGCGTTGATCACTTTCTGAATGCGCGGGCCCTTGGCGATGCCCCAGGTCATGGTGAAGGTGGTAATGCCGTTGGTGAAGTGGAAGATCGCCGCCCACATGCCCAAGAGATACAGCACCCAGACCACCGGGCTGCTGAAATAGCTCGCCAGCAGCTGATAGGAAATGGGGGTGCCGCCGCCCTTCACCATGATCCGCAGATAAAAGACGTGCCAAATGAGAAAAACCAGGAGATACCACGCGGTGATACGCTGGAGCCAGAACTGAATGTTGTTGACGTAGGGATAATCCTGCGGATTGTTCTTCGCCTGCCAGCCGATGTACGCGCCGTAGAGGGCGTGGAACAAAAAGGGCGTTGCCACCAGCCCAAGTTCCAGCGGGAGCATGATGAACCAGGGAATGGACGCCAGGAGATCCACCGCCGCGTTAAAGGACGCCGGGCTGATGAGGACGCGGGCGTTCGTCAGGATATGCTCCAAGAGGAACCCGCCGAGACAGACCAAGCCGCAGAGCGAATGGAACCGGCGCAGATAAAATGTCACGTTATACATGCTAAACCTCCTAAAGATTTGCTGCCGAAAAGGCCGGGGCGGCCGCGGAGGACGCCGGGGCTTTCGGGAAACCATTCAATTAAATCTGACGATACGGTTTCTGCCCGATCTCGTAGAAGTTGTTCCCCTCCGAGTCAATGACGACGATGGCGGGAAAATCCTCCACCGTGAGGGCGGCCAAGGCCTCCGGCCCTAACTCGGGGTAAGCGATGACCTCGTACTTCTTGACGGACTTGGCGATGAGCGCTGCCGCTCCCCCCACCGCTGCAAAGTAGGTGGCCCCGTTTTTCTTCATGGAGGCGATGACTTCCGGTTTTCGGGAGCCCTTGCCGATCATCCCTTTGATGCCCTGATCCAGCATGGTGGGCGTGTAGGCGTCCATGCGCCCCGAGGTCGTCGGGCCCGCCGATCCGATGGGATCGCCGGGCTTCGCCGGAGTCGGCCCCAAATAGTAGACGATCTGGTCGTGCCAGTCGATGGGGAGTTTTTCCCCCCGGGCCAAAGCTTCGGTCATGACCTTGTGGGCGGCGTCCCGGGCGCTGTAAATGATGCCCGTGATGAGGACGCTGTCCCCCGCCTTTAATTTGCGGGACTGTTCTTCCGTCAGCGGCGTCTGAATACGAATTTTTTCTGCCATAATCTCTCGTCCCCCTCTCAGATCGTCCGCGACGCATGACGACATGCGTGGCAGCAGATGGTAACGGCCACCGGCAGCCCGGCGATATGGGTCGCACCCCACTCGATATGCACGGCCAGCGCCGTGGTGGTGCCGCCCAGCTGGGGGCCGATGCCCGTTTTATTGATCATGTCAAAGAGCTCCGCTTCAAGCTTCGCGTAGTTGGGATCGGGATTATGCTCGTCACAGCGGTGGAGGAGGGCTTTCTTCGACATGTAGGCCGCCTTGTCCATGGTGCCGCCGATGCCGATGCCCACCACCATGGGAGGACATGGATTGCAGTCCGCGTGCTTGATGATCCGCATGACCGCCGCCTTGACGCCTTCCACCCCGTCCGCCGGCACCAGCATCTCCAATCCCGACTTATTCTCGCTGCCGAAGCCCTTGGGGGCGATGGTGATGTGAATCTTGTCCCCGGCCACGAGCTGGGTGTAGATGGCCGCCGGCGTATTGTCCTTCGTGTTCACCCGGTTAAACAGCGGCTCCGCCACCACGGATTTTCGGAGATACCCCTCGGTGTAGCCCTTGGCCACCCCGGCGTTGATGGCATCGTCTAAGAGACCGCCCTCGATGTGAACCTCCTGCCCCACTTCCACGAACACGATGGCCAGCCCCGTGTCCTGACAGTAGGGTCGATCCTCCGCCCGAGCGATTTCCGCATTCTCGATGATCTGATCGAGAACATCGCAGCCTACCGGCGACTGTTCCGTCGCGCGACCCTTCTTCAGCGCCTCGTAGACGTCCTCCGGCAGGTAGTAGGCCGCCTCCTTACATAGCTGGGCGACGGCTTCGGTGATCTCGTCCGTTTTGATGGTACGCACTCTGAAAACCTCCTTTACTTATCCTTAAAAGTCTCCGGAATAAACCTTACGTATTTATTGGCTACCCGTCCAAAAAATTCCTGCCGGTGAGGAAAGAAATATTCAATTTTCAAAGGAATTTAGAACTTTTCTCCCATTCAGCCTTCAAGATAGGCCCGCAGCCGCTGCGCCATCGCCCGCAGCGCCGCTCCCCGGTGGCTGACAGCGTCCTTTTCGGAGAGCGTCAGCTCTGCCATGGTCTTATCGTCGGAAAGATAAAAATAGGGATCGTAGCCAAAGCCGCCCGTGCCTCGCGGCGTCCTTCTGACGGTGCCCCGGCAGGCCCCCGCCGCCGTCAATAGGCGCCCGTCGGTATCCGCGAGGGCCAAGGCGCAGCGATAGGCCGCCGGAGAGTCCTCTCTCCCCAGCCGGACAAGCTCTGCGACGAGCTTCGCGTTATTGGCATCGTCGTCGCCATGAACCCCGGCGAACCGGGCAGAGTAGACCCCCGGCGCGCCGTCGAGTGCCTCCACCTCCAGTCCCGAATCGTCGGCGAGGCAGGCGACCCCCGTCGCTTTCATGTAAAATTTGGCCTTAATGGCCGCGTTCTCGGCGAAGGTGGCTCCATCCTCCACCGCGTCCGGCAGATCGCCGAAATGAGAGAGAGGCAGAAGGGTTACCGGCAGTCCCCGGAACGCGTCCATCATTTCCCGCAGTTTTCCGGCGTTTTTCGTCGCCACCGCGATGGTTTTCATCGCCGCTTCTCCCTCCCCTTCACCGCGCCGATCCGCCAGTCCAGCGCCTGCCCTAAAATATCTTTCTCATAGGCGATGAGCCGGTCGATGCCCTCTTCCGCCAAGCGAAACAGCGCGTCTCCCTCGCTGCGGGAAAAGGGGCGTCCTTCTCCCGTGCCCTGGATCTCCACAAATTCGCCGCTGCCCGTCATCGCCACGTTCATGTCGGCGATGGCCTGACGGTCCTCCTCGTAGCAGAGATCGAGGATCGGCTCCCCCGCAGCGCTTACCCCCACGCTCACCGCCGCCAGAAAATCTTTCACCGGAAAGGTCTGCTCGGGGGGAATCAGTCCGTCCAGGGCCAGCGCCAGCGCTACGAAGCTCCCCGTCACCGCCGCCGTCCGCGTGCCGCCGTCCGCCTGAATGACGTCGCAGTCGAGGATCACCGACCGCTCGCCGAGGGCTTTTAAGTCCAGCACCGACCGCAGCGACCGGCCGATGAGGCGCTGAATCTCCTGGGTTCGGCCACTCTGCCGTCCTCGCGCCGCTTCCCGGGGCGTCCGTTCGGCCGTGGCCGAAGGCAGGAGAGCATACTCCGCCCGCAGCCAGCCGATGCCTGTCCCCCGCTGAAATACCGGCACCCGCTCCTCCACGGAAGCGGCGCAGATCACCTTCGTATTTCCCATCTCAATGAGCACCGAGCCCGCCGGATAGCGCTGAAAATATTTCGTTATCTTCACCCGCCGCAGTTCATCCGCGGCCCGTCCGTCTATTCTCTTCAATCCTTCATCCCCCTTTTCTCATAGCGCCACGCTTTTACGAAAGCACCGATACATTCAGTCCCATCCTCTTGGCGCCTCTTTTCCGCCCCCGCCGGGTCATCAGCTCCTCCACGGAGCAGCGGTTTATTTCCTTGACCGAACAAAATCTTCATCCATCTGACGACTTCCTTTTATCATTGCTTCCTGGCCAACAAAAAAGCGATCCACGCACAATGAACTTCCACTGTCCGCTGACCGCTCACGCTCCTTGCCTTTGGGACGCTCGCCGCGCTCCCTCTTACGCTTCCTGATACTGCCGAAAATTTTTCAAGATGACGATGGGGGTCTTTTCCGACCCGTTCCCGAAGGGATTGTCGATGAGGGCCTGGGACACCTTGGCCGCGTCTAACCCCGGCGTACTCGCCACCACAAAGGCCCGCTTCAAGTCGTTGGCGTCTAAGATAGCCGCGCCGAAACAGCCCAGGCGCTCCTTGATCCGCGCCACCACCCGCTCCGGCTCCTTCGGCCCCAAAACGATATGCTTGTCATAGGGGGGCATGGTGCCGGTCACATCATCGATGAGCCGGGCCTGGGCCCCTGCCAGCCGGTAAAAGACCCCCGCCTGCCCAAACAGCCGGGCGATAAAGCCGATCCCTAAAGAGACGATGACCCGCCACGTCCCCTCTTGGTTCATCAGCACCTGAAGCCCGTGGGGGGCGGCCAAGCTGCCTTCATCCTTAAAGGCCCGGCAGAAAAATTTCGCCGCCCAGGAATACGTCAGATCCTCCGGCCGGACAATATTCCCCTGGGTCACCGCCACCACGCTCTCCGCCACGGAGATCACGTCGTCAGGGCCCACCTGCCCCCTCGTATACTTTTCGACGGCGTCAACGATATCATCCTTATGGGTCAGGATGCGCGTCGGCACCGGCACCAGCGATAATTCTGCCACTCTTCCCGCTCCTTATTCGTCCGACAGCGTGATGCCCACAGCTTCGGCGAGTTCCTCCGCCGTCAGTATCGTCCGCACCTTACGCAGCACCCACGGACGTCGGCCTAACTGCGTATAAATGATGTCGATGGGAATATCCACCATCCGCGCCAGCGCCGTCTTAATGTCCAGACCATGCCGCGCCGTAAGGCGAACAATGATCCGCACCGGTACTGCCTCCTGGCTCTTCACCAGCGTCGCCTCAAAGTAATCGTCGTCCCGGGGCGCGTCGGCCCGCTCTACCTTCCCCCACGCTTCAATGCCGTCGTACTGCTCGTAGGGAAGCTGCGTGCGCGCCACACAGTCCACGATGGTGGCGCACTGGCAGCCGCTGTTCTCAAAGGGGAAAGTCGCCGCCAGCGTCACGCGGTCCGCCGCCTCTTCCGTCACAGTAAAAGGCGTGCGCCTGTCCACCCGGGCCACCAAATTCGTATTCCCGCGAATGATAAAGAAAGCGTTCAGCGCCAACACCGCGAAAACGATGATCCCCACCGTGATCCAACAAACCGCTGCTATCAACCGAAAATCCTCCTATTGCTCCAGCGCCCGCGTCAGTTTCTCGTGATACTTCGCGGGGAGGCGGACGATATGGCCCGTCTCCCGGCTGGTAAATACGTTCTGGGTATGGCCCGTGACCAGCACCGCGCCGTCGGACGGACGAAGGACGCGGTAATCGAAGGCCATCTTCACCTTTGTGAGGGCCGTAGGCGTCGTCTCAATGACGAGAACGTCGTCGAAGACCCCCGCCGTCAAAAACTTCGCGCTGACCTCGGTGATGGGGAAGACGTACCCGTCCGCCATCAGCTCTCCTAGGGTGATCCCCGCCTGCCGCAGAAATTCCACCCGCCCGATCTCAAACCAGCGGATATAATTCGCGTGATGGACCACTTCCATCGCGTCCGTATCGTAAAAATTCACCCGATGCTCTACTCGAGCGATCACGGCTCTCGCCCCCTTCTGCTCCGGGACGCACATACATTCAGCCCCATCCTCCTGGCACATCTTTTTCGCTCTGCCGGGAGAGCCAAGCCTCCAGCACAATGCCTGCGTCCGGTTTGTTTCCGTGGCCGGACAAAAATCTGCCCCCATCTGACGGACTTCCTTTTATCATTGCTTCCCGTAACTTATATAGCGTATACCAAAACGCGGGGAAAAGCAAGCCGCCAAAACGCCTTGATCGTCGATCCTCCGCCCGGCGAAGCGCCGTTCACCCTTCTTCCAATCCGCAGACCGCGTAGGCGGCCATGCCCTCGCCCCGACCGGTAAAGCCCAAATGTTCCTCCGTGGTCGCCTTCACGTTCACCCGCGCCTCCTCGACGCCGAGGTTTTGGGCGATATTGCCCCGCATGGCCGGGATATAAGAGGCGAGCTTCGGCGCCTGCGCCACGATGGTGGCGTCCACATTGCCCACGCGGAAGCCTTTCTCCCGTACCAGAGCCATGGCCTTTTCCAGGAGCTTTCGGCTGTCCGCTCCCTTCCACTTTGCTTCCGTATCGGGGAAGTGGCGGCCGATGTCCCCCAGGCCCGCCGCCCCCAAGACCGCGTCCGTCACCGCGTGAAGCAGCACATCGGCATCCGAGTGGCCCAAAAGCCCTTTTTCGTAGGGAATCTCCACCCCGCCCAAAATGAGCTTTCGCCCTTCTGTCAGGCGATGCACGTCATATCCCATGCCAAACCGCGTCATCTTCTTCCTCCTTATGGTCCTTCTCTATGATTTTTCACCGCAGCCACGCTCACCGGCGAAATTCTTCTTCCATCCGGCGGCAGGCGGCTTCCGCCTTTCCCGCCAAGTCTTCCACCGTCGCTTTTATCTTTCGCGCCGCCTCTGCCACATCCTGCCTGGCTTCAGACATCCCGGCCTTGGCCCGGGCGGCGATCTCGTCCCGCAGGAAAGCTTCCACCAGGAGGAGATCCTCCGGCGTCGTCACCTTGATGTTGCGGTAATCCCCTTCCGCCACCCGCACCGGCTCGCCGAGGCGCTCCACGAGAGAAGCGTCGTCCGTCCCCAAAAAGCCATCCTCCGTCGCCCGAAAATGGGCCCGCAGCAGAATATCCCGCCGAAATCCCTGGGGCGTCTGTACTTCCCAGAGCATCGCCCGATCCGGCGTCGTCTGTACAAAGCCGTCTTCGCCCACGACCTTCACCGTATTCTTTTCCCGCACCGCCGCAACGGCCGCGCCGCTCTTCTTCGCTGCCCGGATCACCGCTTCGATCACCGCGCCGGTGACCAGCGGACGCGCCGCATCATGCACCAAAATGAACTCCGCTTCATGGCTGACCTCATGTAAGGCATTGAATACGGAATACTGCCGCTCTTCGCCCCCTGCCGTCACCTTCCAGGGCTTCAGGCCCGGCACCTTGGCCAGCGCCCCGCGGAGAAACTCCACCTCGTCCGCCGCCGCCGCCACGATCAGCTCTCCCACCTCCGGGCAGGCGGAAAACGTCAGCAGCGCCCGCACCAGCATAGGTCTGCCCCCCAGCTCCAAAAACACCTTGTTCACCCCGGCCTGCATCCGCCGCCCCTGCCCGGCGGCGGGAAAAATCACCGAAACCATTCGCATCCCTCCTATAAAAAAGAGGCGCTGGCGAGCGCCCCTTTCCCTTTCGCGGTCAGGAAATCCCTTCGCTCCTTTCCCGCGTCTTTTTTCCGCGGCATCCGTTCCACCGCGCTCTTCCCCCTCAGCCCTTGCACGGCTTGGCGAAGATCATCCGCCCCGCCGCGGTCTGGAGCGCTGAGGTCACCTCCACGTCGATGGTGGCGTTCATGTGGCGGCGGCCGTTTTCAATGACGATCATCGTCCCATCGTCCAGATAGGCCACGCCCTGCCCTTGCTCCTTACCGTCTTTCACCACCGTCACCCGCATGGACTCGCCGGGGATGACCACCGGCTTCACCGCGTTGGCCAGCTCGTTGATATTGAGTACCGGCACCCCCCGCAGCTGGGAGACCTTGTTGAGATTGTAATCGTTGGTGATGATTTTGCCGCCTACGATCTGTCCGAGACGCACCAGCTTGGAGTCCACCTCGGCGATATCCTCAAAATCCCGGCTGTCGATCTCCACCGTCATCTTCGACTCCGTGCGGATCTTCTGCAAAATATCAAGGCCGCGCCGCCCCCGGGTACGCTTTAAGAGATCCGCCGAATCCGCGATGTGCTGAAGCTCCTCCAGCACAAAGACGGGGATGAGCAGCGTCCCCTCGATGAACCCGCTCTCGCAGATATCCGCGATGCGCCCGTCGATGATGACGCTGGTATCCAGAAGTTTATACTGCTTAGCGGCATTTGCCTCCTGGTTCTTTTCCTCATCGTGCTCCGCCGAGACGGCCGCCTTAGCCGTCGCCATGGTCCGCACCTCACGGGCCTTGGCCATATCCCGGATGAGCCGGGGAATAAAATTAAACAGCCCCGCGATATCCTGCCGCTTCTTGATCATGATCCGAATGCCCAGGTAGCCGAACACAATGCTGAATACCACCGGGATATAATCGCCTACGATGGGAATACGGGAAAACGCGATCCCCAACAATGCCGCAATGATAAGTCCGCTTGCCAGCCCCACGACCCCCGCCAAAACGTCGTGAATGGGCATCTTGTTGAGCTGCCCCTCCACCCAGGCGGAAAATCGTTTCAGGGTATGAATGAAATACGGCGATGTCAGGCGGCCCAACGCGATGCCCAGCACCGCCCCCACCAAGATGCACACCAAATTCATCAGCGTGATGCGAAAGATCCCCATGTCCATCTTCAGGATCTCCGTGCCGATAAAGAGCGTCAAGAGCGGGCTGGCCAAGTGCATCAGCGTCGCGCCGGCCAAGGCCATGAACGCGGCGATAAAAAACCGCAGCACCTTATCCAGCATATGCTTCACCTCCTTCTCAAAATGAACTTCCGTTTTTTTAGTATGACGCGCTTTTATGAAAATATGACGAAAAACAAAAATATTCATCCTTTTCCAATCAAAGCCTTTTCAGCCCTCCGCCGCGCGGATGAACCCGTTCCCCGCCAGGATGGCTTCCAGCCAGCCCTCCACCTCCTCCGGCGTCTGCTCGCAGGCATAGACCAGCTCGCTGACTAAAATCTGCCGCGCCAAATCCAGGAGGCGGCGCTCGCCGCTGGAGATCTTCCGCTGGCGGTCCTGTAAAATAAGATTGCGGGCCACCGCCGCCACGTCGCAGATATCCCCAGACTTCATGCGGGAAAGATTGGCGTGAAACCGCTTATTCCAGCTTCCCGCCGCCCGCTCCGGCTCACTGCGCAGCACCTTCTCCACCGCCGCCACCTCATCTTCCGAGATGACGTCGCGAAGGCCGATGTGATCTGCGTTATCCAAGGGGATCATGACCTTCATGTTCCCGATGGGCAGCTTTAAGACATAGTACGCTTTCGTTTCCCCGAAGGCCTCGCAGTCCTCAATGCCGGAAATCTCTCCCGCGCCGTGCATCGGATAAACGACCTTATCACCGATTTGCAGCAAGCCCTCACCTCCTGACCGCCTTTCTTCGCCGCATTGATCCAAGCGCCCACTTTCCTGCGCTCGCTAAGTGTTCATATTTCACCTGGTCACTAAACGCAGGCGGCGCTTACGCTTGCCTTTGTCAAGTGTCCAGGTATATATTCTCACTAAGCTCTCGCTTCCCTGCGGTCGCGCTCGCTAAGTGTTCATATTTCACCTGGTCACTAAATGCAGGCGGCGCTTACGCTTGCCTTTGTCAAGTGTCCAGGTATATATTCTCACTAAGCTCTCGCTTCCCTGCGGTCGCGCTCGCTAAGTGTTCATATTATATCACAAAAGGGGGGAAAACGAAAATTTTTTATTTTATCATTATCACGCAATGATGTCAACTCTCGAATTTTCCTCCCCCGCTGTCCCCAAAAACACCCGAAAAAATTCCTTCATCCGTCACAATTTTGCCACATCCCCGATATATACTTAGGATAGTAGAAAATTCTTAAGCAAATGTTACAGGAGGATGATTCTGATGAAAACACAAACCATGACGATGGCCGCCGCACTGCTGGTGGCCATGAGTGCCGCCGTATGGGCGACCCCGGCGGAAAGCGCGGCAGTCAATACCGCCGCTAACTTTGAAACCCGCTGCTGCGGCTATCGCGACGGCGGAGATCAGCGCGGCTGGTGCGGCGACGACCGCGGCGACCGCCCTCGTCAAGGCCGCGGCTATTGCTACGACGGCGGAACAGACAATAACTGAGTCGGCCGGTGGACGGCCAGCGCCTCTCGCCACGAGAAAAAATTGATTTCTGTCCCCGTCCGTTATATAATTTTAGGAAGAAATGAAGTTCAGGAAAGGATGTAACGGACGAGGAGGAATTCCCCATGCGAAAGACCATTCTGAGCGTTTTAGCGCTGCTGCTTCTTACGGCAACGGCCCTGGCCTCGCCCATCAACGATGGCGGATATTTCAAGGGCATTCGTTTAGCGGGCAAGGTGCGCATCGTGGACGCTTTCCCTGACATTAAGGTACAGGTGGTGTCCTCCTTCCCCGATCTCAAGGTGAAAGTGGTAGAAAGTTTTCCCGATGAGATCGGCGAGTGGCAGTTCGTGGAGCACGGAGAAGATTTCACCATCCAATTTGTGGACGCTTTCCCCGATATCAAGATCAAATACGTAACCGCTTTCCCCGGTCTTCGGTAATGCGGCAAAAACCCCGCCAGCAAGCGCGTCAGCTTGTGGCGGGGCTTTTTTATGGAAACAGAAAAATATTTCCGGACAAAAATGTTTCACGTGAAACATTTTTGCGAGGCTGCTCCCCCCAGAGCCGCCATTGTCTCAGCGAGGCGGCAGTGCTATAATATCACGGAGGTGAGAATATGAAAACCATAGGGCTGCTGGGCGGTATGAGCTGGGAAAGTACCGTAACTTACTATCAGGTGATCAACGAAACGATAAAAAAAGAACTTGGCGGCTTACATTCGGCCAAGTGTATCTTGTACAGCGTCGATTTTGATGAAATCGAAACCTATCAATCCCGGGGAGAATGGGACAAAAGCGCGGAAGTTCTGGCGCAAGCGGCGCAGGCTTTGGAAAGAGCCGGGGCCGATTTCATCATAATATGCACCAATACGATGCATAAAGTGGCCACGGAAATCCGCCGAAAGCTTACGATACCGCTCCTGCATATTGCGGATACGACCGCTATGGAGCTGAAAAAATCCCGGATCAAAAAAGTGGGGCTGTTGGGTACCAAATATACCATGCAGCAGAAATTTTATAAAAAGGTTTTGCAGGATAACGGCATAGAAGTCATCGTGCCCGACGACGCGGACATTGAAGTGGTGAACCGCATCATCTATGACGAGCTATGCCTCGGGAAAATAACCGCGCCATCGAAAGCCGCCTACCTGCGTATTATTTCCGAGCTGTCCCAGCAGGGGGCGCAGGGGATCATTTTAGGCTGCACCGAGATCGGTCTTCTGGTCAAACAGAGCGATACATCCGTGCCTCTTTTTGACACCACGCTGATTCACGCAGAAAAGGCGGCGTTAGACGCCATTGCGCAACAAGAACTATAATGCCTGCACACCATTGACCAGCGATCCTCCTGAAAAAGTCAGCCGCCGGCAGAATCGATACTTTTGAGATTATCGGTTTTGCCGGCGGCTGCTTGTTACGGGATATCCGGTATGGCTTGGTTCACCACGTTGTGACGGATGACGTCGGTAATGCGAAGATCCGCTTCAACCTCCTGCTTTTTGAGGGTCTCCGCGGCATTAAATTCACTGACGGACTGCGCTTCAATGCCGCGCCGATAGTGCTGCCAGGAAGCGATGGCCAGCTCTGTGGAAGTGTGCCGCAAGTTCGCCAGATACTGCGCCCCCAAGGGGATGGAAACGGCGTCCAGCGCTTTTTGCCGCGCCTTTAACGTGGGGATGATTTCCTCGTCAATGAGGGCGCTCATCGCCGCGCCGCTGTCCCCAGCTAGGCTGCCGCCGGCGCCTTTCACGATAGCATGAAAACGATTTTGCAGCTCGGCGAGCCGCGTGTTCCCTGTCGCCACGATGTCCTTCGTAGCAGCGATGTAGTCGGCGATGTCCCGGTTCTGCCGCGGTGCAATGGCATCTAAATAGGAACGATACTGAGAGAGCCCGACGACCTGCCAATGGCCGTCCTCCGCCTGCTCCATCAGGAGTGTCATGGCGGCCTCTATGCCCGTGTGACGATCCCGCACGGTAAGCGGCGCCGCCGCGCTGCGATCGGTCACGTGGCAGTCGCCTACCTTCACCACCTCGGTGTTACGCAGTTGAGAGCGCTCTAAAAAGCGCTCGAAATCAATGCCCAAGAGACGGCCCTTGGTGAGAGATGCCCCCTGGGGCAGCAGCCATTCGCCGGTGGCGACGTAGCGGTGAAGGGTCTCTGCGACGCCCTGCACGAGCTGCGGCTTGATGTCCCGGTAAAACTGCTGATAGCGGTTTCGCGTTTCCTCCGTGAGTGCGGAATCGTAGAGGAAAAGGTCTTCTGTCAGATCGTCATAAACGTGATCCAGGGTGCGGTCCAGCGCCACATAGCGGTCGAAGGCGGCGCTGTCATGGTGAAGGACGGCGTCGGCCAGCTGGCGCATCGCGTAATCCGGCGTACGAATATAGATAAAATAATACCAAAGCCAAGTCCCTAAGAGGAGGGCGAAGCCGCCGATGACGAGGAAAATTTCCCGATGCTGGCGATGACGGCGCTCCTCGACCCGGCGCTGGAAATCGCTTTTTTCCATGCGGGAGGCTGCTTCCTTTCTGGCCGATGGCCTGTGGTAACGGGGCCTTTGCCCGCCTTATTGTAGCATAAGACACGGTGGGCCGCAAACGGGGGCGGGGTAGATATGAACAAACCTATGTGTTAAAATAAAGGCACAGGCCCCCCGATCGGCCCGCCGCTCCAAAGAATAGGGGCGTCTATCCCACGGCGTCCGACGCCCGGCGCGCCGAACAGGCGTATCCTGCGGGGCAGGCGTCGCCAAACGCAGCGCCAAAGGAAGAGGACGACAGCCGGAAAGAAGCGGCGGGAAACGGCGCCTTTAGAAAAAACCGGGAGTCCAGGGCGCCGCGCCACAAAGGGGATAAAGGAGGATACAGGCAAGTGAAATGGATCAGCCACCAGATCGTCACAGGCTCGGTCATCTATCTGGCCACCGACAGCCTCCTCCTGACGGCATGCGGCATGGCGGGGGCGGTGATTCCCGACCAGCTGGAGGGCGATCCACGGCGGGCAAGGGATTATTGGCTGTGGCGGCGCTTTCATCGCGGGCTTTCCCACTGGCCGGGGCTGTATCTTTTCGCCATCGCGCTGCTCCTCACCCTGCGCCCCGCTGGGCCGATTTCCGCCGACGACGGAGTGATGCTCCTCGTGGCGGTGATGGCGGGGGCGCTGCTCCACATCCTGGAAGACGCCCTTTGCGGCGAAGTCCCGCTGATCTTCCCCGGCGAGAAGATCGGTCTGAAGCTTTTTAAGGTAGGCTCGTTTACGGAATATTTTTTCGCCGCCGGCCTGATCCTCCTGGCCTACGGCCTGCGCCTCGCCGGCGGAGGATGAAGAAAAAGCCGAGAGGCTGCCGCGCGTTTTCGACGCGCGGCAGCCTCTCTTTTCATTCTGCGGCCGCCCTCGGCGCGGCGGAATATCAGCCGCCGGAGAAGGGCGGGCGCCGCGCAGCTTAAAAGGGAATCGACAGATCGACCTTCTCGGTGTTACGAAACATATCTGTCCGGGTTGCGCCGATAAGAGCCATGGCGATGCGAAAATCGCCGTTTTCTGCCAATTCGTTGGCATAGCGTTTCTCATATTCTTCAAAGCGGTTATGGATATCCAGGATGATGAGCGCCAGAAGCTCCCGGAAAAACCCTTCCATCTCATAATCGAATACGATACCGTCGGCCTCGTCAGGATAGGTGGTATGATAGAGCGCCCCCGTCAGTCGCTCGGATTCCGTGGGGGGCGCGGTAAATTCCAGCTTGTTGGGAAGGGACTGAGCGTCCAAATAAAGACAGGTCTTGAGGCTGACGTTGAGGTTCAGCATGAATTCCGTAGCGTCATTGAAGAGAACCTTATGAAAAAGCGGAATCCCGTCCTCTTCAAATTCTTCGAAGGGCATCGAATCGTCCATCGCCTGTTCCATGAGGATAGGCTTGAAATCATGTTTTTTCCCCTTGTCCGCGGGGGGCGCAGGGCGCCGGGTGCCGGGAAAGGAAATGACTTTGCCGGCACCCGGCTTATCGATCTGTTTTTTGCGCATGGTGCTCTCCTTTGACAATCTCTATTATCGAAGGCCATCGTACCATGAAACCGGATTTTCTTCAACCGGAATTTTCCCGGCCCTCCCGGCTGTATTCCCTCACGGCCGCATCGCCAGGAGAACGCCGGCAGCGATGAGCGCGGAGCCGAGGAAGAACCAGGGGGTAACGGCCTCTCCCAAAAAGAGCCAGCCCAAGAGCGTCCCCACCACTGGCTGGAAAAAGAAAAAGAGCCCGCTCACCGTGGCATCCATCTCCCGAAGCCCCATGTTCCAAAGGCAAAAGCCGCCGAAGGTGGACACGATCCCCAAATACAGCACCGATAAAAGAATTGGCGCCGCAAGAATCGCCTCTCTATCGGCGGAGGCCAGCCACCAGAGAGAAGAGGGTGCGAGAAGCGCCAGCGCCACCAGGACGCCGTAGAAGGTTACCGTCACCGTCGGATACTGGGGGAGCTTTTTGAGAAGGATTGACATCAGCGCCCAGGTCAGGGCTGCCACAACGAGGGACAGGCTGCCCCAAAAGCTCCCCATCTCCACCTCGCCCGGCCCGGCCACGATGGCGAGCACCCCGGCCATGGCCAACGCCACCGACAGAATACGCCCCGGCGTCAAAGCTTCGTGCAGGATAAGCCGGGCAAAGATCACCATGAAAGCGGGCGTCGCCGCCGTAATGATGGAACCCATCTGAGCTGACGTCATCATCGTGCCCGTCTCCTGGGTGACGATGGAAATCGTCTGCCCCATGAGTCCGATGAGGAAAATCAGCCGCCAATCTTTAGCCGAAACGTGCCACGATACGCCACGCGCCACGCCGAACAAGAAGATGGCGACGGCCGCTGTCAAATAGCGCAGCCACACCAACGGTACCGGCGGGATCACCGACGTCGCCACCCGTACCATCACGAACATGCCGCCCCAGATGCTGGCGGCCAAAGACAGATACGCGGCCCCCCGCCAGGTGGATCGCACCATATTCTCCGCCCCCTACGGCACCATGCTCAGGATGAAGCTGCCAAAGCCGCGCAGATGGTACGCACCGTAATCGGCCGGTACGAAAAGGGACGTCCCCTTTTCCAGGTAATCGACCCCGCTTCGATATTCCACCTCCAGGAGCCCCTCTAACACCACGATGGAATGAAAACTCTGACGATCCGCCTGCATGCTGCACCGTCCGTGAAGATGGACGTGATATACGGTGAAAAATTCCGATGCCGCCAGCATCCGCATCTCATACTCGGAAAAAAAGGTCATGGCCGGAAAAATCTGCGGCTGGGGCTGAGGCGTCAGCGTCAGAACATCCAGCGCTTTCTCCACATGGAGGGGGCGCGGCTTTCCGTCCTTATCCAATCGTCCGTAGTCATAAACCCGATAAGTCACGTCAGAGGCCTGCTGCACCTCGACAAGAGTGATTCCTCCGCCGATGGAATGGATGAGCCCCGCGGGAATATAGAACACATCGCCGGGATGCACCGGCACCCGCCGGCAGATCTCCAAGAGCGTCTGATCCGCGATGCGCTGACGCACCTCTTCCTTCGTCACCGGCCGCGCAAAGCCGCAGATGAGGCTCGCCTCCGGCGCGCACTCGACGACGTACCAGAACTCCGTCTTGCCGTACTGCCCCTCCACCCGCAGCGCGTATTCCGTATCGGGATGTACCTGGAGGGAAAGATCCGACGCCGCATCGATCAGCTTGATGAGGATCGGGAAAAACGAATACCGGGCCGCGTGAGCCCCGATGACGCGCTCTCCTTTGATGGCGATGTACTGGGAAAGCTCCATCCCCGCCGCCGGGCCGTTCATGATGACGCTGGGGCCTGCGGGATGACACGACAGCTCCCAGCTTTCCGCCACAGTCGGAAGCGCCGTCTCCTTATGATATTCCGTTTTCAGTTTCGTTCCGCCCCAGAGATAGTCCTTCAGCGGGGCCTTGAGTTTCATCGGGTACAGCAAGCCGTTTCCCCCTGTCTCTCCTCCATCGAAAGCGCTTTTACGGAAATCGTAGCAATCGAAAGAAAACACTAATGATTCTTTAGTATAACACAGGCGCCGGGGCAAAAAAAGAGCTGCCCCAAAAATAATCCTCTCCCCTTCCCGGCGGCGGCGAACTGCCTGCCCTCCGCCCGGCAGAGGAAAAACCCACCCCAAAGGCGCGGTCCTGCCCCTTTGCCCCGCGCCCTCTCTATGGTATAATTCTATGATATAATGAAAGTAAAGGTACTTCATAAGCTATCATACGAAATATGATCTTGGACTTGCGTCCGAAGGAGGAGCCGAAGATGAAACGCAGCGCAATGCTCACCGTCCTGCTGCTGGCCTTGTGGATAATGGCCGGCACGCTGGCCGAAGCAGCAGCTAACGAATGGGTATGGATTGATTCCGACACGAAGTACGGCAAATACTACGCCCCTTCCCACGTGAAGGTGGAAAGCGCCATCAACGGCGTGCCCACGCAGCTGTCGGCCTGGACGAAGACCGTCTACACCGCCGGCGGTGCCCAGGAGACCATCGCCAATTACGGCATCGAAGCCAGTATCCCCGATCCCAAGCGCCTTGCCTACAGCACGGCGCTGCTTCTCGTCCGTCCCCAGACCCGGGAAATCGAATATGTACAGGAAAATTTTTACGACCCGAACAATAAGGTCATCTGGTCAAAAGTCTACGATCCCCGGACGACAAAAGAAATCAACAGTCAATCCTTCGATGAGGACTTCTACGTCGCCATCGTGGACTCCGTCTTTCACTACGGCGAGCGGGAGCGGCAGAAAGCTGCCGACCGCTGGGTACTGCTCTGGGAGTCGAAATCAGAGAGCGGCTCCATGAGTTCCGCCCGGGCCGACATGACCACCATGCGCATGGCGGGGGACAACCTCATCTACTGGGAATGGATGGAAACGAAGGACGCGGCGGGCAATATCACCGAAGTCAAGTTCACGAAAAAAGCCCTCAACGGCCAGCAGGGCACAGAAAAAATTATCAGCGGGCGCGTCTGGAATGCTGCCGCCGGATGGAAAGACATGGCCGATATGCTGGACGGACGCTACACCGCCATCCGGGCCGGCACGGCACAGGAGCACGGATTAGTCCGCCTGCGGGCCTTCATCAAAGGCTACACTCACTGGCTGAACCGCTATCGAACCGATTTAGGCGCGGGAGGAAACGCTGCTAAGCCGGCCGCCACGAATCCTGAGCCGGCTCCCGCCGCGTCATAATGAAAATAACCGGCACACGCCGCATCACACATACGCCCGCCGCCTCGTCCAAGGGGCTGACCGTCCCATGGCACAGCCCGGCACTCCGGGAAAGGCGCCCTTCGCGCCTCCGGACAGCCGGGCCGTGCCTTTTTCGCCCCGCGACAATTCAAAACAGGAGATCTCGTTTATGCCGATCAAAATCCCTAATAAACTCCCTGCCGCTTCGGTATTGGAACAAGAAAACATCTTTTATATGAACGCCGACCGCGCTTACGGGCAGGACATCCGCCCCCTGCACCTCTGCATCCTGAACCTCATGCCGGTGAAATCTGTCACGGAGACGCAGCTGTTACGCCTCTTAGGGAACTCGCCCCTCCAGGTGGAAGTGGACTTCATCTACACCGAATCCTACCTGCCCCAGCACACCTCCCGGGAATACCTGACAGAATTTTACGGCACCTTCGCTGAAGTCCGGAACCGCAAATACGACGGCTTCCTCATGACCGGCGCCCCGGTGGAACAGATGCCCTTTGAAGAAGTCGCTTACTGGGATGAAGTCTGTGAGATCATGGAATGGAGCAAAACCCACGCCTTCTCCTCCTTTTACATCTGCTGGGGCGCCCAGGCCGGGCTTTACTACCACTACGGCATCCCCAAATACGCCCTGCCGGAAAAAGTCTTCGGCGTCTTCGCCCATCATCTCTGCGTGGAACACGAAAAACTCTTCCGGGGCTTTGACGACGAATTTTACGTTCCCCACTCCCGTCACACCGAAGTGCGCCGCGCCGACATCGCCCGCGTCCCGCAGCTCACCGTCATGGCCGAGGCCGAAGCCCCAGCGGATGTCTACTGTGTGGCCAATTTAGCGGCGAACCAATTCTTCATCACCGGGCACGCCGAATACGATCCCCTGACGCTTAAAGGGGAATATGACCGGGACAAAGCCGCCGGATTAGACGTCTCTGTTCCCTGCAACTACTACCCCGGTGACGATCCTTCCCGGCCCCCCGTCGTGCGCTGGCGCTCCGTGGCCAACCTGCTCTTCGCCAACTGGCTCAATTACTATGTCTACCAGGAAACGCCCTACGAATTGGATCGTATCTCTCAGGCGCGCGAGGACTGATGGCCCGGCCTGGGACTTTCAGCCGCCTTTCACGTTCCCCCTCTATGATAGGGACACTTGGTGAGCAGGGCGTGAATTTGGTGCGAACACGTACCGCCCCACTTGACAAAGACGCGTGCAGCGCAGTCTGCGTTGCGTGGTTAAAGTACACGCAGAGCAGCAAAACAAACCGGCGGACGATGGCGCTGGCCGCCGGTATTTTCAGGAGGGATGGCGCGGATGGTTGGATGGCTGAAACGCCTGACGCTGGCGGCTTTACTGACGGGAAGCTTCTGCTCCCAGGGTGAGGCGGCGCCGCCTCAGGTACCGGAAACAATCTACGAATGGGTTCAATCTTCGGCCCGCATGAACTATTTCTTCAATAAAGAGCAAATCTGCTATGGAGTCGACGAAAAGGGCCATATCGACCTAAACCTCTTAATCGTGCCGACCCTCAAAACCTACGATACGGTGCAGATCGACGACGTCATAGAAAAGCGCCGCTGGCGGGATCTGCCTACGGAGGGCTTCGAAGGGTTGGCGGGAGAAGCGGACTATATTCGCATCAATCTCAAAAAACAGGAAGCCACCATCGACTCCGTACACCTCTTAGACTCCCAATTTTCCACGCTGGAAGAAACACAGCCGAACGAAGTTCTGAAAATCGCCGACCTGGCGCCGAAAAATCTCAACCGGGTCTTCTTTGAGGCGATCATTGACTACGCGGAAAAGCACCAGGAAGAACTCATCGCCCGCACCAAAGGCGAACTGACGGATCACGACCGGGAACGGCTGGAAAAAGAGCGTCGGGATCGGGAAAAGCAATTAGAAAAAGAACGTAAGGAACGCGAAAAGCAGTTGGAAAAAGAACGTAAAGCCGCGGAAAAAGCCGCAAAAGAAAAAGCCAAAGCGGAGGAAAAGCGCCGCCGCAGCAAATAAAAAAGCAAGCCATAGAAAAAGCCACCGCCTCACACGCGGCGGCTTTTTCTATGGCTTGCGGCCGACTTCCTTCGCATTTAAGACTCCGGCAAAAATCCCCGATATAATTCATATACGTACAGAAAGGAGAAAATCGCCCATGAAAGTGGAACGAAAAGCCAATCATGCGGCCCTGGCCCGGCTGTCGCGGCAAATGGCAAACGCCAGCGGCGAGGCGGAATTTCGCAAAATCTTTTTAGCCATGGCCGACAGGGAAGAAGCCATCGACAACTTAGAAAAGGCTACGGAACGCCTTGAAGCCGCCGATATCGACGATAAAGCCATCGTTAAGCGCCGGCGCTTTCTCCCCGACGGCACCATTGAAATCACCGAACTGCAGGGAAATAAAGTCATCAGCCGCTACAAAAAGCGTCCCCCCATGCACTTCGTCCCCGATTTCTCACGTCCCTTAAAAGCCAACGGGAAACCCCAGATGAAATCGGTTCCCCGGCTCAACCTCCTGGATCTGCTCTCTTAGAAAATTTTCCCCTCGAAGAGAGAGACTCCACAGTTTATTTATGGCGAATCATAGTAAAATAGAACGACATACAAAAAAGACCCGCTCCAGTGAGCGGGTCTTTTCTTTCTGCGGCATTAGCCGTATTCCTCAGATGAGCTTCGTGTCCTTCACTTCCCGGACAACAGCCGCAGCCACTGCCGCAAGGGCGGCTCCCCCCGGAGTCAGGGCGTGGCGCGTGATCATCGACGTCATTACGGGGCGAACGTCCGTATCCGCCAGATTGTCCTTGGGATTAGCCAGGGCGATCTTCTTTTTCTTGCCGTTGTCAAGATTGAAGGTCATGTACAGCGTCTTCGTCATGGTTCGTTACCTCCTTTCCTTCCAAAATAGCATGGCGCGAGGTTTATTCCTCGGCCAGCGTGACGGTGCTCTGCCGGCGAATGGCGCTGAGCGCGTTCGCTTGCAGTCCCGCGATCCCGACGCCCACGGCGTAGAGATCATCGTTCGTGATCTGAGGGTTCACCTCGGCGAAGGAACGCTGGGCGTAAGCAGTCTTTCCGCCGGGCGTCTGCCCGTTCTCCACTTTGATCAGGAGCTTCGTGGCCGCTTCTTTCGTGACGATTGCCATATCTGTCACCTCCTTTCACTCCCCCACATGCCGGAGAAAAGGAAAATAACAACGCCTTACCAAAAACCGCCGTCAGAAAACCTTCCCCGGCTGTCCCTCAAACGCTCCCTGGACAGCCGTTATTTTTCTGCGGCCCAGGGTTTTTGGGTCAAGCGGCGCAGGACGCTTTCCTGCTGGTCCCGGATGAGGTCGGCATGAATGTGGCGCCCCTCGGCGATATGGGCCGACAAGGTCTTTTCACTCCAGAGAACGGGGATGCGTCCGCCGCCGGGAAATTCGATGGCCGTCTGCGGCTCGGTAACGAGGCGCGGCGCCAGGGCCACATTGACCTGCGCCAGGGTATTATCCCCCGGCACCCGTGGCTCCCGGGTTTTCACAGGAACGAGGACGAGATCGCAGTCGATGGGCACGGGATTGGCGCTGCGGCGATGGGTATACCGTGCCGCCCAAGTCCGCATGAGACCGAGGCTCTTACAGCGCCGCTCCGCCAGGTAGCGCAGCGTGGTGCGCGTAGTACAGTCCACCAAGATCTCCCGCCCATCCCGCAAGATGAGGCGGGTACTGTCGCCGCGCTCTGTATATTCCGGTAAAACAGCGGCGATCTCGCTGTCTTCCGGCAATATGTCCCTCATCATTTTCCCTTCTCTCTTTTTAGAACGTGTGTTCTATAATAACAGAACAGAAAAAATTTTTCAAGCCGAGTGAACCGTCACTCGGCTTTTGCCATCTCCCCACCATCCCGCTATTCTATGGGCAAGCGCTAATTTTCGAGGAACCGGTTCCTCACCACAAGGTGAGGAAATTGAAAAACGAAACAAGGACACCGCAGCGGCAAACCGCCGATCTGCGGGCCGCCCGGCAAGGAAACGAAGCCGCCTTCGTCCGGCTTTTAGCGGACTACAGCGGCCTGTTACGCAAGGCGGCTCATCAGCGCCATCTTGCTCCCATCGCCGCAGAGGCTGAGGCGATGGCCCAGGCAAGCTTTTGGGAGGCTCTGACGAGCTACGATGAGGCGCGGGGCGTTCCTTTCCCCGGCTGGGCCAAAGCGAAAGTCTACGGCGATCTGCGCACCCTTTTTAAGCAGGCCCGGCGGCGCTGGAACCGCGAAGTATTGTCCTTAGAAAGCGGAGGGGAAGGCGATCTCATCGCCAGCATCGGTATTCCCGATCCCGCTCTGTCCGCCATAGAGGACGAGGCCGCTTTCGCCGATTGGCTAAAGCCCCTCGCGCCCCGCCCGCGTCAGCTTCTTTCCCTTCTCTATCGGGAGGGACTGACGCAAAGCGAAGCCGCCCGCCGCTTAAACATTTCCCAGCAAGCCGCCAACGCTATGAAGCGCCGGGCGCTGGAAAAACTGCGTCAGACCTTTTTCCCTCTTGCCGGCACCAAAGAGAATTCGTAAAATAAAGGCAGCCTATCCTCATGGTAAAAAAGGAGTGGATGGAAAATGAAACCATGGATACCGAAATGGCTGTGGGGCGTCGTCCTCGTGGCGGGACTGTGCTGTGCCGCGGGGGGCACGGCTTTCGCCCATACCATGCCCGAGGGGGAAGCCACGTTGATTTTGCCCAAGCCCCCGCGCGGGCAGTGGGAAATCGTTCCTCATAAAACGACCCTGGGCCATCTCGACGCCTTCGGAGAGCAGTTTTTGGAGAAGGAAGAGTTTAGCGGCGACGGTATGCGCTTCGCACGTTACAGCGTATATCACGGCACATTCGTTTTCCTTGCCCGCACCGGGGCGAACGACGATCGCCCCGCCAGCGAACTCCCCATCTCCGGCTACGATGTCAAGGGACTTGATCTCCACACCCCTTCACATTTTTTAGTGAGCGCGCCATATGAGGAAGTCACCGCCAAGTACGGGGCAGCCGACCATGTGCTCCATGACACCCCGGGGCTGGTCACCTACATCTATGAATTTGCCGGACGGCCTACCCAGCTGATCTTTGATGTGGACGAGGCAGGCATCATTCGCGCCATCCGCTACCGCAGCGAAGTGTAACGGCACGGGCCTGCCATCGGCAAAGCTTTGGGAAAATTCCGAGGCTGTGCTTATGTCCATCGTGAAAGAGAAACCTCGTGCATAAAGAAACGCCCCGGGAAATTCCCGGGGCGTTTTCTTATGGACAGAGCGTCATCGGCGGGGCGGGTGATCGCCGAACATACGGCTGAGGGGATTTTCTTTGAAAAGATTGCCCTGTTCGATGTAGCGATGTACCATCTTTTCCGATTTGTGCCGAGTCTGACGCATGATGGAGAGGGTGTCCACGTCGTGCTGGGCGGCGCTGGTGGCAAAGCCCCGGCGCAGGCTGTGCCCGGCAAAATCTTTGGGATCCAGTCCCGCCAAGGCCGCATACTTTTTCACAATGAGCGCCACCGATTTATCGCTGAGATGGACGGCGCGAAGCGTTCCCGCTTTCGTCAGAGGGCGGAAGAGGGGGCCGTCGGAGAGACCCGCCGCCTCAATCCAGTCCCGTACGGCCCGGACAGCGCAGATACGCGGCTCCGGTGCGTAGGGAATAGCGATGGTACTTCCCTTGCCCAACTGATCCCCCTTCGCGCGCGGGATAAAGAGAACAAGGCCCTGAGGCGTAAAGGTGAGATCCTTCACTTCCACACGCACCAGTTCCGAACGGCGAAAAGCGCCGGCGAAACCCAAAAGGATGAGAGCCCGATCCCGTTTCGTCGCGAGATCATCCGCCAAAAAACCGTCCGCTAAGAGAGAGAGCGTTTCCAAAAGAATCGGGGCTTTCCCCCGCTGAAACGTCCCCTTTTCCCGGCGAATGGCCGCCACCGCCGCCCGGACAATGCCTGCTTTAGCGGGGTTGCGCTCCCGATCGTACCCGGCAGCGATGTGGCTCTCGGAGATAGCTGTCACTCGACGGGCCACCGTATTCGCCTTGACGGCCTCATCGGCGTCGGCTAAATCGCTCAAATAGTTCACGATGGTCTCCGGCTCCGCCGGAAGGGCGGCAGCCTCGTGATGCTGGCACCAATCGGTGAAATCCCGCCAATCCGCCTCATACGCCTTGATGGTATTAGCGGCTTTAGCGTTTTCCAAGCGCCGCCGGCTCTTTTCCGACAGTCCCGCCTGCGTCGCCGCGCTGCGGCGGCCGCCCCCGTAGGCATCCTTTCCCCGCGCCATGAAATCCCTCCTTCCCTCTATTTTTCTCATGGTCTTATTATATCTTTCCCGCCCCCATTTGCCAATCCGCCCGAAAGCGCCCCGTGCCGTCTTAAGACGCACCGATATTCCTCTTTTCCCCGAGCCGGCAGTCAGCGCTCCCGAAACAGAATTTGCCCTTTTGACGAAAAAATGATATATTTTCTCTGAATTTATTGTCTGAGTAAGACAATGATGCAAAAATAAGGAGGCGGTTTCATGACAAAAACCACAGCATGGTATCGGAAAGGTGCGGTTCTCTTTTTGGGAGGGCTCTTGGCGGCATCGTCGCTCCTCTTCGTGGGTTGCGGCGGAGGCAGCAGTCAAAGCGGTTCTTCGTCCACACCGATGACAGCCGAAAAAGCCGAAGACGGTCGCGCCAAACTCTCTCCCTACATCTCAGCCACCAATCAATACAATGGAAAAATGGTGACCTTTGCCTTTTCCATCCAGCCCTCTTTAGAAGATCTGCGCAGCGGTGAACAGATGACGCACATCTCGCTGCCTGATTTCGACATTCTGCAAAAGGATTTGAAAGATGCCCGCCAAAAGAGCAGCGGTTTTGACGATGTGGACAAAGCAGCGGATGAGGTGCTGGCCGCCCTCAAGGATCTGGCCCCCCTCGCGACTAAAATGGAAGGCTACTATTCAGCAAAAACCTATCTCTCCGACGGATACGCCCAGGCAGAAGCAGATCGGCAGCAGTATCTGCCGCTGTACGATAAATTCACCGCCGCCTACGAGTCCTTTAACAGTCTGGTGGACAAGCACAACGAAGATCTGCAGGCAGCGCAGTTGGAGGCAATGAAGAAAGCCGGCAAGAAGAACACGGCGCTCTTTTTAGAAATCGGCCTTAAAGCGAGCCATATCGTCGATGAGCTGGCTAAATCGACGTACGACGCCGCGGCGGTCGAGCAGCAGCTCAAGGATCTGGAGAGCCTCAACAACGCGCTGGACTCCGAAGAAGCTAAATCCTATAAGCGGGATATGAACAGCTTCATCGGCGAAGTCCGCGAGTATTTAGCCAGCGGCGACGATGCGAAAAAGTTCAACGATATGGTGGAAGAATACAACGACACCATTGACACGGCAAACCGCATGGATACGTCGAAATTAGATAGCCAGAAGTAATCCTCTCCCACGGCGTATAATCGCAAAGGGCCTGTCTCACACCTTCCGAATGTGAGACAGGCCTTTTTCTGATCCCTGACACGAAAACACCGCCTCCGGGGCCAAGGCCCGGGCCCCAATCGCTAAAAGCCGCGCGGGGCGGACAGTCCTTTCAGGTCAGGATAAAGGGCGTGGCCGATGATTTTCAGCGCGTCCTCCGTGCGCACCTCCGAAGAATAAACATATTCTAAAAGCAACGGACAGATACGCCCCGTACGAACGACTTCCAGACTGTTCAACGCCCGATCATTCAAAACCCGCGCAACGACTTGCCGAGCGTCTTCCTCCCCGTAACAGACGATGAAGAGAACCTCCGGATTTATGGCCAGCAGCGTTTCTCGATCGATCATCGGCGCTGTCTCAGGGATTTCTCCACCGAGCCGCGTCACCATGTCCCCGGCCAGCTTCGTCACATCGTAGGAAGCAATCTCTTTCCCCATAAATTCAATGACTAGTGCTTTGGGCTTATGATAAGGGGCGCAGCGTTCCTGAATATCCGCCAGCGTTCGGTAGACGCCGTCGATCATCCGCGTCGCCCGCTCTTCCTCGTGGAGCAGCTGTCCCAGCCCGTAGAGGAATTTCATCTCGCTTTCGATGGTCTCGTGATGGGCGTGGCCCCCCGGATCATTCGTATTCCAGGGAACAAAGGTCAAAACACCCCGCCGGTTCCAAAAGTCCGTACTGATAAAGCGCTTATCCGTGAACATGCACTGCTGGGCTACCAAGAGATCCGGCTCTAAAAACATCAGGTACTCCAAGCTGATCTGCCCATAGGGAACGAGAGGAAGCTGTTTGACCAGCGGGCGGTATTCCGGGCGCAGAAAATTTTCCAACAGGTACCATGATTCCGCCGCTAAAATGCGGTCTGCCGCCCCGAAGGCCAACAGCGTCTCGATCTCCCCCGAGCCGACCACGACAATGCGCTGCGGCACGCCTTTCGCATACTGTACCGATTCCCCGGAGGCGAAATAATTTGACACCCGAAGGTTGACGATGGCGCGGCGTTTTTCGCTGTCATGCGCCGCAGGGAAAGCGCCTCCGTGCGCATCCAGCCTTTCTGCGGCGGGCGCGGGGCTATCCTCATGCGCTGTGCAGCCGCCGCAGAAAACGCTCCCCAACAGCAAAAAAAGACTGCCGGAGAGCGTCCCCAAGAACGAGCGCTTAAAAATCATAGCCAAAGGTCAAGACGATGCTGCGCGGCCCTTCCAGGGCAACGACATCATTCCCCCGGGCGCACCAATAGCGCCGATCCAAGACGTTAAAAACGTTGAGGCCGACCCGCATGGCCTTTCCGTCCGCCAGCGGCTTTTCATACTGTACCCCAACGTCCACTCGGTACCACGCCGGCACTTTGGCGCGGTTGGCCGGTGTCAGATAGGCGGAGCCGCTATAGGTCAGGCGGCCAAAGGCCGTCCAGTTTGGATTCGCCTTATATTCCGCCATCAAGGATGCGTTCCAGTTGGGGGTGGCGTGAAGCTCCCGCCCATCGTTAGCTCCGCCGGACTGGGTGGCCTTAAGGTACATCAGGCCGCCGACGAGGCTGAATTTCGGCGATAGTTCGCCGAATACCGTCACCTGCGCCCCGCGGTTCTTCTGGCGGCCATGGTAGCGGTACACATTGTCGGCATCAGCGTAGGCGTTCTCCTGTTCCAGCGAGAAAACGCTGAAACTTCCGGCGAACTTTTTCGTGTCCCACTTGATTCCGGTCTCATACTGCTTCGTTAGCTGCGGGGGCAAATATTCCCCGCCGTTGGCATACCGGGAGGAAACGAAAGAACCGTTCCCCAGTCCTTCCATGTAATTTGCGTAAAGCCGGGCCTCAGGACTGAGCGTGTACATGACGCCGACGTTGGGACTGACCGCCGAGGTAGAATAGGAGCCGGTGTAATCTCTCCCGTTATGGTTGCGAAAAGCTTTTTCCTTTTGATAGCGCAGCCCGGCCAAAAACGTCCACTTCTCGTCGTCGGTGACCAGACGGTCGACGACGGTGACGCCGCTCAATATCTTCGCGCCGCTGTAATACCACGGGCCTAAGAGCGGCGGGGCGGGGGTGACGTTCTGTAGGATGGAGTGATCGTAGATATTGCCGTAAAATGTATAGGGATTGCCAAATCCGTCCTCGCCGTACCAATCCTGCCCGCCGCCGTTTGATGACAGGCGGTCCACGCGAAAGACGAGGTTGTGGGTCAGCGCCCCCGTCTTCACCTTGCCCCGCAGCCCGGCATCAAAGCTCAGCCGCCAGAAAGCGATGGGGACTTCCTCTATCCCCGCCTGGAAATTCCCCTGATTATCCATCAGCATGGGATAATAGGATTCATAACAGGAATTCCAATCCTCGTCGTGATACCCGGCGTGGAAGAAGGCCTGCCAGTCCTTGGAAAACGCATGTTCCACGGCTAAGGTGAGAATGTTGTTATTATAGCGATAGCGCGACCAGGGAAGCTGGAAATTCGCATCCCCCGAGGGCGCCGGCGGCAGCGCATGCCCGTTCAGATTCAGCGAAAAGGTGGGCGCCGTCTGATTAACATAGCGATAGCCGTAGAGGAGCTAAGCTTTCGTCTTTTCCCCGCGATAATCGAAGTTGACGAAAATATTATGATAGGCCATCCGCTCGTGGTGGAACTCCGTGTTGCCGTCCGCCGCGTCGATGTTGGCGCGGACGCCCCACTCTTTATTTTTGCCAAAGCGCGCCCCTAAATCGAGGGCGTGTTCGTAGTGGCTCTTGCCGGAAAACGTTTCGGTGAAGGTAATCCGGGGCGTATCTTCCGCCACCTTGGGGACGAGGTTGATGGAGCCGCCGACGCTGCCGCTGCTCGTGACGCCATGGAGAAGCGTATCCGGGCCCGATACCACCTCCACGCGCTCGACGAAATTCATCGGGATGGACGACTGAGAGAGCATCCCCGAAACACCGTTCAGAAAATAATCGTGGGGACTGATGGAAAAGCCGCGAATCTTGATGTCATTGTACGTCTTATTGCCCCGGGAAGTCACCGTGGGATCCAGCGTCACCAACTGTACCAGGGTATTGCCTGGCTGTTTGACGCGGGAAATCGCCTTCTCTGTAAAGGTGGTCGCGTTGAAGGGGATCTCCATGAAATCGGTACTCCCCAGCGCCTGCAGACCGCTTTCCCGGGCAACGTAGCCCCCGGCGTAGACGTCCTCCGACCGCTCGCCGTAGACGACGATGTCCGACAGAGTGTACTCCTTCGGTTTATCCTCAGTCTCGGCTGCTTCGGCCCATGGCCCACCCCATAAGGCCACTGCACTTCCCATAAGGCTCCACGCCACCGCTTTGCGCCAAAACTTCCCCTGCTGTTTCATACGTTAAACCACATCCTTTCTGTCCGTCATCTTTCCCGTCGAATCGCCGTTCTCTCTCCTCTCCCGCGCGGCCTGCTCTTCCCGCGACAGGTAAACGACATAGATACGTCCCGAATCCGGGCGCGTTTCCACGATCGCTTCCACGTCGTAGAGGCGGCGGATAAAATCTGCCGTCAGGAGGGCCTGCGGCGGCCCCTCGCCGACAATCTCCCCCTCTTTTAAGGCGATGAGCCGATCGCAGTAGAGGGCGGCGATGTTGAGATCGTGGATGGCCGCGAGCACCGTCAGGCGCAGCGATTTGACGATATCCATGATCTCCATCTGATATTTGACGTCCAAATGGTTGGTGGGCTCGTCTAAAATCATGCATTCCGTCTGTTGGGTGAGCGCCCGGGCCAGGATGACGCGCTGCTGTTCGCCCCCGGAGAGCGTGGCGAAGCTCCGCTCCTCAAACCCCGCCAATCCCACGGTAGATAGGGCGCGGCGGGCGATCTCATAATCTTCCGGCCCGTCGCGGTCGAGCATCTTTTTGTAGGGGGAGCGTCCCATCAAAACGACGTCGAGTACCGCAAAGTCGAAACTGTAAAAATTGTGCTGGGCCACCACGGAAAGTTTTCGCGCCGAATCCCGATAGGAAAGGGTGTCAAGGGGCGTTCCGTCGAAAAAGATCGCCCCGCTCGTCGGCTTCAGCGTCCGGTAGACGCACTTCAAGAGGGTGCTTTTTCCGCTGCCGTTGGGTCCGATGAGGCCGACAAATTCTTTGGGTTGCAGGCTTAGATTAAGCTTTGTAAGAATCTCCCTGCCCCCGAGGGACATAGAAACGTCCCGCACCGCGATTTCCATCAGGACTCACCTCCAAAACCGTAGGTTCGCTTCACCAAAAGATAGACGAACCAAGGTGCGCCGATGAGCGAAATCAAAATCCCCACGGGAACTTCCGTCCGAGGGATCACAATCCGGCAGAGCCCGTCGGCGACGACGAGAAGAATCGCTCCCAAGAGCGCCGCGCCCGGAATGAGTCGCTTATGGTCGGTCCCCGCTAAAAGGCGCACCACATGGGGCACCACTAACCCGACGAAGCCGATCATCCCCGAGGCATAGACGATAAAGCCGACGATCAAGGCGCTCACCAAAAGATAGACCTGACGGTAGCGATGGAGATCCGTCCCCAAGGTGATCGCCGTATCATCGCCTAAAAGCATGAGATTGAGAAGCCGGCTCTGGGACCAGAAGAAAAAAGTCGCCAGGAAAACCAGGGGCAAAATGACAAAGAGCTCGTCCCACGTGGCCCCGGCAAAGCTCCCCATGAGCCAGTACGTCACCGTCTGCAGCCCCTCCTTATTCGGCGAAAAATAGACAATGAAGCTGGAAAAAGCGCTGCACACGGCGCTCAGAGCCATCCCGGCCAGAAGCAGCTTCACGGAATTGGCCCGCCCCCCTAAATTGGCGATAAAGAGAACGCCGAGGGAGATGAGGAACGCCCCTAAAAACGCCGCGATGCCGACGAAATTCGCCCCTAACCCCACGCCGATCCCCAGCATGATGGAAGCCGTCGCCCCTAAGGAAGCCCCTGACGAGATCCCTAAAATGTACGGATCGGCCAGCGGATTTTTTACAATGGCCTGCATGACGACCCCGACGACAGCCAAGCCACAGCCGGCCGCCGCGGCCAAGAGAAGCCGCGGGAACCGCAGCAGCCAAACGATATCATGGACCGCCCCCTGCCCCACGTCCTCAATGCCCTTGCCGCTGGTGAACTGTTCGACGACGACCCGCAGAATGTCCTTGAGCGGCAGCGATACGCTGCCGATGGACAGCGCCCAACAGAACGCCGCGAAAAGTCCCCCCGCGAGGAGCAGCAACACGGCCGAATATCGCATGGCCGTTAGGTAATTCTTTCCTTGTGGGCTCGTACCGGTCTTTTCTTTCATGAAACCGCTCCTTCGCTTTTTAATATGAATAATTTATGAATATTGCATGAATGAAGCATTTACATCATATAAGAATCGATTTTGAATGTCAAGAATGCGCGCCATCGCTTCATCATGCGGGCACCGGCAGCGGCAGAAACCGCATCCCAGACAAAAAGGCTCCCGCCGTTGTCGGCGAGAGCCTTTCCCTTTCGGAGATATATGTTTCAGAACTTGTATTCCACGCCCAGCATGAAGGTGCGGCCCGGCATGGCGTAGGCGCCCTTGCCTACATAAGGATGGAATTTTACCTCATAGCCTTCATTCGTCAGATTGTCCACCGTCAGGTAAACCGTCGTATCCTTATTGATCTTATAATTCAGCGCCCAATCCAAAATCAAGAACCGATTGGCCGTGAAATAGCGCGTATCCATGCCGCTGTACATCATCGCCGTCAGGGACGAGGACCATTTCCCCTGCTCGTAGCTCACGTCCAGCACCGTCTTGTGCTTCGGCCGCGTCGAATTGATGTAAGCGTTGATATAAAGGCTGTCGATGCCGAGCCCCGGCTGAATGATCATCCCGTGCTTGGCCGCCCAGTGTTCATCGACGGTGGAGTACGAGAGCCGCATCCGCCACTGGGGACTGAACCGATGATTGATCCCCATGTTGAAGGCTCTGCGCATCTGCGTGGCATTGATGGACTTCGTCTGCCAGTCGCCGACGCTGTCGTCCCAGACGGACTGTCGGGAGATGGCGTTATCCATGTGCATGTAATCGTAATTGATAAACGCCGAGGTATTTTTGGAGAATTCCTTTTTCAGCCCGATGGTATAGGCGTTGCCGTGCTCGTTCTCCAACTTCTGATCCATGTACAGCGAGGCGTTCATTTTGTAATCATTGGGTTTTAAGGGGCGGTTCACCTGGGTCCAGCCGGCGAAAATGCTAAAGCCCGGCGAAAAGAGATACTCGGCGTTCACCGCCGCCGTCACTTTGGAATACTTGCTGTTTCCCTCCGAAGTCGTCCCCGCTTCCCGGCTGGTGCTGGCCGCGTTGGCCCATTGAAAGCGCAGCGCTGGCGCGATTTCAAAGCGGTCGTTGACGTGGATTTTATCCTGCAGGAAACTGACGAAGGTCGTCTGCTTGACGTTTGTCGTCGTTTCCTTTCCGGTAATGGAACTGGTGGAAAAACTCTCGTGGCGCGACCAATCGAGCGCCCAGCCGAAGAGGACGTCGTGAGGGCCGAAGGATTTTCCGATCTGCCCTTCGATCCCATGATTATAATCGTTATCCTTGTTGCGCTTATCCCTCTTCGTTACGGTTCTCGCTTTGACATACTCGTCCCACTCGGGATCCCAAGGCGTCGGCACCGGCCGCGGGGACCAGACGTCCTCTTCCCGCGGGCCCCAGACGAGCCAGTATTTATGCACCTGATAGTAGGCCCGGACATAGCTTTCCATATCGTGATCCTTGCCGAAGGAGTACGTGAGATCGTAATCAAAATTATTATGCCCGGTGGCCGTGCCGCGGAATCCGTTACTGTACCAGTTGTTGCGATAGCCTTGGTTCTTAATGGCCCCGTATAATTTCAGCACCTTATAGCGATGCATCATCGCCAGGTATTCCGCCTTGGTCATGTAGCGATAATCGGGGACGGTGATGGGATAGCCGTCGTAAGCGTCGGTATGATTATAAGAGAACGTGAGCTGCTTATCCTTGCCGAAATATTTATCCAGACGGATGTTAAAGCTCGAATCCTTGAAATCCGTGCCGTGATAATTGTATTCCCGGCCAGTCATTTGGTCATAGTATTTCCCGCTGCCGCCCTGGTCGCGCATGCCGGAAACGAAGTACCGGAAAGAGCCGTCCTTCGTCGAGCCGGAATAATTAAAGCGGTAAATATGGTGGGAATACGCCCCCGTCGCGAGATCGATCTTGCCGTGGGGCTCCAGTGCCCCCTTTTCGTGATAATGTTGATGACGCCGCCCGTCGCATCCGCGCCGTATTTCGACGCTCCCGGCCCTTTGATGATCTCAATGGCCTCCACATTGTCAATGCTGGTGACCTGATCAAGATTGGCCAACGCCTTCGTCCAGTTCGCCGACTGGGAACTCATGAGCCCGCTGACGGCGTTATCCACCCGCCGCCCGTCCAGGCAGATGACGACGCGGTCGTCACCGTTGATGGTCACCGTCGTATTATACTGCGTCCCCGCGCCGTATTCCCCGCCGTGATACCCGATGCTGTTCACCTGCACCCCCGGCAGCGTCTTGATGGCGCTGGTCATATCGGCGTAGTGCCGCTGCGCGATGTCCTCGCTGGTGATGACGTCGACGTCGCCGCCCGTGCGGTAGTAGGACTGCTCAGTGACGATATCGCCGAATTTATTCTTTGTCCGATTGGCCTCGACGACAACCGTATCCAGCGTGTACTCATCCAGCTGCTCATCTGGCGCCGCCGCCACGATGCCACTGGAGGCGCAAACTAAGACCAAGGCCAGACCTGCCGTCCGTTTTTTCTTCTTCATAGCCACACCATCCACCCCTTATCTTAATAATTATGAATTCATAAAAATATTATACGTGATTAATTCATAGATAACAACGATTTTAATTATTATTTTTTTATAAACCACGTTTTGTCCGTTAAACACACCGCGCCCACAACCACGATGAGGAAAGCGGCTGTTCCCAGCCCCTCGGCCCCATAGAAGGGGAGGAAAAGCCCCGCTGCCGGAAGCAGCGCCAAGGCCCAGACGCCGCCAGCGCCAAAGGAGAAAAGCGGCGTGACGGTGGGTTTCGTCCCGGCGCTTTTTGAGAAACGGGTGATGTGGACGGCCAGCCCGCTCACGGTGAGAAGAAGGGAGAGGAGGAGAAAGAACGCCCACAGGCTCTTCAGCGCGAGGGTGGAATGATTGCGAAAGTGCAGGTTCGAAGCGAGCGCGCCGATGGCCGACCATGCGGAGGGCGGCGCGAAAAGCGTCTTTGCCCCGTCCGCCGACAGGAAGGCCCACTGACGCGCCGCATACAGGGCACGGTTTGCCGCGGCGTCCGCTACCTCGAAGGCAAAAAACGGGTGCGCTTCATCCGGCGGAAAGATCGCTAAAACCCGCTTCTCTGGCCATTCATGGCGAAACTGCACCAAGGCGGCAGAGAGATCCAGAGGCGCTCCCGGCGCAGAGGGCAGTGCCTGCGCCGCTTCCTGATAAGCCGACGCCTGATAGGCATCCGCTCCCTGTCGATAGAGATACAGCGCCAAGCCGCTGAAGGAGAGGACGAAAAGCCATCCCCCCGCTAAAATCCCCAGCGCTTTATGCCAGTCCGACCACCACAGCCGTTGGGAAAACGGCCGCCGCACGCCGAAGGAAAGTCCCTTCATAAAGCGGGGATACAAGAGAAATCCCGTACCGATGGACACCATGGACAAAGCGCACGCCGCCGCCATCAAAATGCGCCCCGCCTCGCCGTCGTTTAGGCGAACGTGAAGGCGGCTCAGGAAACGCATCGCGCCGTTGAGCCATTCTTGCCGATAAGGGACGGCAGATGGCACATCATGTAACGCCCCGTCCCGGAGATAAAAATCGGCCGCCCTCGCTGTTTTCGCCAACGGCGCGGCGGAATCAGCCAACAGGACCCGAATCCGCCCCATAGACGGTACAAAGCGTACGGAGCGGATCGTCTCCCCCTGCTCCGCCGCCCGGGATACAGCCTCCCCTAAATACGCATACAGCGTTTCTTCCTCCACTGCGGCATACTTTGGGGCTTCCCCTGAGGTATTCCAATCATAAACTTCCCCACCGAAGAGCAAGAACAGCCCCGTCAGGCAAAAAATCACCAAAAATGGCGCCGCCAAAAAACTCGTCATCCGATGAAGCTGATATATCCCACGCAAGTTTCTTCACCCCCAAAAGCAAGCGGGAGGACGGTGCGCCCCGCTATAAACTGCATGATCTTATGCTTTGCATGATATCATAAAAGAAAGACAAATTCAATTTATATTCAACTTATACTCTGCCCTTCCCGAAAGAAGGGACAGAGCAAAATTATCCACCTTCTTCGCCGGTATTGAAAACACAGGAAATATTTCGCCGCCCCCTCATCCCTCCTCCAAGGCTTGCGATGGCCGTGGGTTTTATATATAATAATGATATTCTT
>ERZ772960.104-NODE-104-length-80044-cov-10.605646_pt1 | contig 80044 bp, 52 predicted proteins | sample MGYA00580678_ERZ772960 | MGnify/ENA primary metagenome ERZ772960 (study PRJEB29015, sample SAMEA2737930) | human oral metagenome | biome: human oral; feature: human-associated habitat; material: dental | place: China | collected 2059 ...
TTCGCACAAAGGTACGCAAAAAATATGATATAAAGTGTTTTTCAACATCTACTTATTAATATTCTGTCTTGTCGGTCTTTTCTGTCCATTGTTCAAAGACCTTTATCGCTTCACTGCGCAGGAGTATTTCCGACGGCTTTTTGCGATGCAGCGGTTCCAGTTCTATCTCCTGATAGATGAAGTCGTCATCGAACCCGATGGCGGCAGCGTCCTTGCGGTCGTTGGCATAGTAGATCTTGTCGAGGTGCGCCCAGTAGATCGCTCCCAGGCACATCGGGCAAGGCTCGCAGGAGGTATAGACTTCGCATCCGGTGAGGTCGAACGTATGCAGCTGGTGGCAGGCTTTCCGGATGACGGAGACCTCCGCATGGGCTGTCGGGTCGTTGTAGATGGTCACGCCATTGCTTCCCTCGGCGATGATTTCGCCATTGCGGGCAATGACAGCGCCGAACGGACCGCCGCCGTTGCGCACACTGTCGGCGGAGAGCTTGACCGCCCTCCGCATTAATTCTTCTTTCGTCATATTGTAGGATTAATGGTTTGTTATTTTTTCTTGTCTTGTATCTGCTTGTAGAAACGGCTGAACACTTTGTGGAGTTCCGTCTCGCTGTCTATCGTCTTGCGGATCACTTCAAGGTTCTTTGCATTCGGCGAACCGGGAATCCACAGCCGCAGGTATCCCGTCCGTCCGTATTTCTCCCTCATGTGGCTCTGGAAACGTTCCCACATCTGCTCCTCGTTCATCTCCGGGTAGTTCTCGAAGCCGAAGAGGACGGCACGTGAGAATACCACATTCGGCTCAAGGTCACGGTCGGCTTCAGCGACGATCTTCCCATAGATGCTGCGTGGCGCACGTGAACTGCTGGCGCGGTGGTCTTCGACGGCCTCCTTCATGATCTTCAGCTGTTCGGCGGAGAACCATCTGCGGAGCCGTGCATCGGCCATGAGGATCTTCCCGCCGGTGAGATGGTGGATGGCACGCGGCCCCTTCATGCCCAGGTCGTGGTAGGCTGCGATGACATAGACCATATTCACATCGGCACCTGTGACGGCCGCCAGTGCCAGAGAGTTTCTGATGACCCGCTGGACATGGCCGAGGCCGTGGCTCTGCCCGAAGGCATTGTAGCGCGGCAGTATCTGACGTTCCACAAAGGTCATTATTTCGAGGTTGGGTTGAGGCATGATGAGAGGAGATAGGAGGTGATAGGCGGGGATAAGCGGTGATAAGCAGGGATAGGCGGTGATGATAACGAGAATAGGGGCGTGGGATTTTACGAGACGAGGATGAGGAGGGCGGTTGAGAGTCCGTAGACGAACATATTGCGGGCAGTCTGTGCGAGAATGATGTTCAGGTCTCTTCCTTGCTTTATCCTCATCATGAGCGCACTGGTTTTCCCATGGAGAATCCCGTAAGGTGCATAGAGAATCAGTGTCAGGACGCAATAGAGAAATCCATTCTCCCTCCCGACGAACAGGAGGTTGTACATCAGCAGGATCCCCAGGACACCCAGCCATTGATACAGCTTCTCCGCCCGTCTTTCCCCTAAGTGTACGACGAGTGTCCGCTTTCCGTCCCTCCGGTCATTGTCCCGGTCGCGGTAATTGTTGACCACAAGGAGGGTGTCGATGACCAGACCGCAGGCCAGTCCCGACAGGATCACGTCTGCGCAGACTGCCTGAAGATGATCGGGAAGAATCACATAGGTGGTAAATGTCACGGGGACAAAACCGAAGAAGACAAGTACCAGCACGTCGCCCAGACCGAGATAAGAAAAGAATGTGGTATAGAGAAAGGCGAAGAGGACACAGGCTGCCCCTACGCCGATCATTTCCCAGCCGCCGTAGAAGACAAGCGGGAGACCGGCCATGCAGGCAAGAAGCGATGTTACGGCAAGGCCGGTACGCATCGCCGGGAGCGTGATCCAGCCTTCCGAGCAGGCCCGTCTCGGTCCCATCCGTGTCGCACGGTCATCATTCCCCCTCACACAGTCGAAGTAATCATTGATGAAGTTTGAGTCTATCTGCATCAGGAAGGCGAAGAGGAAACAGAGGACGGCAGGGACAATGCGGAATTGTCCGCTCCCCCCGATCTTCCAGGCCCATGCTGTCCCGATCATCACCGGCACCATGGCTCCCGTGAGCGTCTTGGGACGTGCGGCGAGTATCCATGCCGCAAGGCTGTTGGTCTTTATGTTGTTTTCTGAAATCACTTTATGGTACGAATATCTTTTTTCGGAGCCCACCTTATTATATCTTTATGATACGAATATCTTTTTCGGAAATCATCTTATTATATAATGTGTACGGATCAGTTGAAGAAGTTCCAGCTGATGCCGAACCTGAACACCCGCTGGTTCAGGGGATAATGCGGCGTATAGAAATAGTCGCCTCCTTCCCCGCTGTTCACGTGCGTGAACATCACGAAGAACCGGGTGTGCTGGAGCTGGAAGTTGGCATAGGCGTCGAGTACCGGATAATTCCCGATTTTCGTACGGCTTGCTTCCGTCTCCTGTATGCCGAAGGAGCCGATTCCCGGGATGTACTCCGGCGCATAATAGTCCGTGAAGTAGCGGCCGTCCACACCGAGGTCGACATCCAGCACCCGGGCGATTCTGAACCGTATGAAGAGGTTGCTGTAGGCATTGAACACAGGGGCCGGAAGAATGTCGTCCTTGCTCGACTTCTGCACGGTCAGCACGTTCTGCCAGTTGAGGATGCCCAGCCGCAGGTCCTGCCGGAGCTGCAACGTGAGCAGGCTGACAGGACTCCCCGACTGGCGGACGTTCAGCGCATTGTGCTGTACAAGATAGCTGTCGCCGCTCTTCACCCGGTCGTTCTGGATTCCGAAATAGGTGTAGTTCTTCAGCACATCATAGCCCACACGCAGCCGCGTGCGTGTCTTCTTCAGGAAGAACTCGCCGAGCAGGCGCGAATGGATCTGCTGGTCGAGCTGCTGCTCCCACCAGTAATGCTTGCCGTGGAACTGCTCCATATAGAAAGAGGCGGCGGAACGGTGCAGGAACGCCGTGGCAGCCAGCTGTACCGTGTCGCCCAGAAGCGGGAAGCCGAGGTCGGCGTGACCGTCAAGATGGAACTGTCCGGCTCTGTCCCCGGCCAGCCATGCCTCTGCACTGATGTCATAATGGAACGTGCGCCCCAGTGTCTTCAGCAGCTGTCCGCCGACCGACACGTCATGCCGGTTCCACTTCTCCTCCCCGTCAAAGAAGGCGGCGGAGCTTCCTGCTGGAGTCGCCATGACGGGTAGCTCATAGTGGCGCAGCTCATGTGATACAAAAGCCTTCAGCCCGGCCTTCGCCCATTTGTTGAATCCCTCCAGCAGGGCTACAGCAAACGTGTTCTTCAGCGACCAGTGCTTTGTACGGTCGTAGATGGAGTCGTTGGCCGTCGTGCCGTAATTGAAATAGTTCTGTGCATAAAAGTCCTTCGGGGTGTTGTAAGCCTGGTAGATGCGGCGGTAATTGTCGAAGCGGACCGTATGGATGAAACTCGTCACGGGCACATACTCCGTCTTCATCCACTTCTCTGTAGAGTCCTTTGCCTGCGCGTCCCGCCGCCTGAGGTCGGCCATCTGCAGGGAATCTCCCAGGTCGACCGTCACACGGTCGCCGGCTCCGGCACTGTCTGCCGCCTGCCGTGCCTGCGACACGTCGCCGGCTATTGCGGCATCCTCCGGCCGCCCCGACGAGCGTTTCTCCCGGTCGTATGCCTCTTCGTCGAAATCGTCGCCGTTCGCCTTCGCACGGCGGCGTGCCTTTTCCTTTGCCCGTTCCTCTTCCTGTGCTTTCTGCGACTTCAGGGCAAACTGCTTCGCCTTGATTTCCTCGGCCGTCATCGGAACCTTGCGGAAGAATCCCAGACTGTAACGGTGGTTGAAGAAGACGTGCTGGTTGTCGTTCCGGTTCCAGTTCTTCTGCAGGATCGTCGGAATCTCCTCCTCGCTGTATGAATCATTGAACGACTCCGGATGCGTGATATAAGCGTCATTGGCGATGCCGCCGTTCTCCGCCACCTTCTGATGGTTCAGCGACAGCAGCAGATGCGCCTGATACCGCTCGCCGAGATAGCTTCCCCACATGGAATAATCGAAGAGGGACGTGTTCTGGTTGCTGTAATACCCGCGCCCGTAAAGATAATCGAACTTGAACCCGAAGCCCCATTCCTTCCCCGCATTGACTGCAAAGAGAGCCCTGAAGCGGTCTTCTCCATTGGTCCTGTTGCCTGCCGTGTTATAGGTGAGGACAGTGATCGGCGACAGCGTGGAGGTAAACTGGAAATCGTCCGGCTGCACGATGAACATGTCATACGGATCGAGGAAAAAGAACTCCGATGCCGGCCGGCGGTCGACGAAGATACGGCTCTGCCGGGGAGATCCGAGGTTGCCCAGGGTGTTGTACGACCCGTACAGACCGGTGTTGAGTCCGGCATTCATGAACATATACGAGAGCGTATCGGGTACGGCAGGCCTGCGGTCGCCGAAGCGTTCGTCTATCGTCCATACTTTCATGCCGCGCGGAATCTCCTTGTGCTGGCTCTGTATGGAGTCCGAACGCCCCGTCTTCCGGCCGTTCCGGATGCCGTCTGCGGTAAACGTGCCGTCGTCGTCGGCCGTGTTGTCTACGACCTGCGCCACTGCCGCATGGGACACCAGCACGAGGAGGACGAGCAAAGAAACAAATCTCTTCATCTAACGGATAAAACGGAGTAGGCACTCGACGATCTTGAAGACCATCGCCGCAAGAATGATGACTGTGCCGGTCGTGGTGGTGTTGGCAAGGAAGTAGACCGCCACTCCCACGACCGCACCCAGCATAAAGATGATGTTAAGCCACTGCCGGATGTGCAGGAATCTGTCTGCCGGCTCACGCCTGTGCACGCGGTGGTCGGGCCGGCGCGCCGTACTGTTCTGTATTTCCATTATCTATGTTTGATATTTTAAAACGGGGAGCATTGAAAAGACACAGACCCGCAGGCGGCAGGCCTTCAGCCGGTCTTCTTCCTGGGGAACGGGCACTGCTGGCCGCGACCGGCTCCGTCGTCGTCACAGTCCCATCCTGTCCGTCCGCCTTCCGCTCCTTACTTCAATGTCTGGCGGAAGCCCTCAAAGATGCTGTTCTTGCGGTCGACCGTAGCACGGCGGAACTTCCCTGACACGGGCAGAAGGCGTGTCCGCTTTTTGTTCACGGCATACTTATCGGTGATCCACGTCTCTGCGGCAAAGTTCGACACGTTCCCCTGGACATCGTACTTGTAGGTCAGGCGGTTCATTGTCAGCATTGCCTGTCCCTCGCGGCATGCCACCTGGAGCACGTAATTGAACTGTGTGTAGTCTAGGGAGAGGAACGATGAGGAGAAGATCAGCTTCTCACGGACGGTCGCCACAATGCTGTGTTCCTTCTCGTTCACCAGAGCCACCTTGCTCCCCTCCAGCTGGTTGTCGGACTGTGTAAGTTCCGTAAGGTAGGCGAAGGCCTTGCGGTAGAGCTCGTCGGCCGATGTACCGGGCACACTGACGCACTCGGTCCAGATCACCTGACCGCCCGCCTCGGGGACCGTCCCCGGCTGAAGATAGAAGTCCTTGCTGTCTTTCTCTTTTAAGTCCGCCGTATTCTTCGTGCGTCTGGCAGCTGGAGCCGTCGGGACGGTCCATGGCGCCGGGTTCTCTTTCTCCACGGCGTTCCCGTCCTCCTTCGCCCCGTCCTTTTCGGCAGGGACGGCCTGCATCTTTCCGGCAGCCTCGCTGACTGCCGCAGCTTCCCGCCTCAGCCGTTCGGTTTCGGCCTTCGTCTCGGCGATTTTCCTTCTTATCTCCTTCTCCTTCGCTTCGGCCTCTGCCTTGGCGGCATTCTCCTTGGCCTTGGCCTCTGCCTCCGCCTTGGCTTTGGCTGCCTTGGCCGTTTCCAGGGCTGCCTTGGCCGCCTCCAGCTGCCGCTGCGCCTGTTCCAGCTGCTGTTCAGGGGTGAGCGTGGCCTGTGCCAGAGCCATCATGGGCAGGCACACGAACAGGAATATCAGGGTCTTCTTCATTGTGTCAAACTTTAACAGGATGATTAACTAATCAGCAAAGATACAAAATAATACTTGCTCTATCAAGACTTATAAATTCTTTTAACGTTTTCTTGGCAAAGTCCTGCACCGTACGGTCTCTACTTTGCCTCCAGTTCTTTCTGCAGACGGATGATTTCGTCACGGTACTGTGCAGCCTGCAGGAAGTCGAGGTTCTTTGCCGCCTGTTTCATCAGGGCTGTCGTATTCTCGATGCTCTTTTCCAGCTGCGCCCGGCTCATCTTCGCAATGACCGGATCGGCTGCGAAGAGCATGCCGTCGCCCGGCTCCACGTATGCCCGGGCGGTTCTCCTTGCGGCGGAGTCGGCCGGTGCGGCAGCGTTCCCCTCGCCGCCGGTCGGCAGTGTTCCTTTGATGGCCCTGACGATCTGCTTCGGCGTGATGTGGTGTTCCTCGTTGTATTTCAGCTGCTTCGTGCGTCTCCGTATGGTCTCGTCGATGGTTTTCTGCATGCTCTCCGTGATGTTGTCGGCATACATGATGACCTTCCCGTGTACGTTGCGCGCTGCACGTCCCGCCGTCTGTGTCAGACTCCTGTGGCTGCGGAGGAAGCCCTCCTTGTCGGCATCGAGGATGGCAACGAGCGATACTTCGGGCAGGTCCAGTCCCTCACGGAGCAGGTTCACCCCCACCAGGACGTCATAGACGCCGGCCCGGAGATCGTTGATGATCTTGACACGGTCCAGGCTTGCCACGTCGCTGTGGATATAGGCCGTGCGTATGTCGTGGTCCAGCAGGTATTCCGTCAGCTCCTCCGCCATCCGTTTGGTCAGCGTCGTGACGAGCACGCGCTCTTCCTTCTCGGCACGCACGACGATCTCGTTCATCAGGTCGTCTATCTGGTTCTCCGAGGGGCGCACGTCTATCTCCGGATCGAGCAGCCCCGTGGGACGGATAAGCTGTTCCACCACGACCCCTTCGGACTCCTTCAGCTCGTAGTCGGCCGGCGTGGCCGACACGTAGATCACCTGATGGATAAGGCTGTGGAACTCCTCGAAACGCAGCGGACGGTTGTCGAAGGCGGCCGGGAGGCGGAAGCCGTACTCCACGAGGTTGGTCTTGCGGGCACGGTCGCCGCCGTACATGGCGGAGATCTGCGGTACGCTCACGTGGCTCTCGTCGATGACCATCAGGTAGTCCTTGGGGAAGAAGTCCAGCAGACAGTAAGGACGCTGCCCGGCCTGCCTGCCGTCAAAATAACGTGAGTAGTTTTCGATGCCCGAGCAGTGGCCCAGCTCCTTGATCATCTCCATGTCGTATTCCACACGTTCCTTGATGCGCTGCGCCTTGATGTTGTCGCCGATGCCCTTGAAGAAGTCCACCTGCTTCACGAGGTCGTCCTGTATCTGGCGGATGGCACTCTCGGTCTGTTCCTTGGAAGTGACGAAGAGATTGGCAGGATAGATCTCATAATCGTCAAAGGAGGCGATGCGGTGGAAGTCGACCGAGTCGACTTCCTCTATGGTGTCTATCTCGTCGTCCCACCACGTGATGCGCAGCACGTTGTCATTATACGCCATGGCGATGTCCACCGTGTCGCCCTTGACGCGGAAATTGCCGCGCTGCAGGTCTATGTCGTTGCGCATATAGAGTGCATCCACCAGCCGGCGCAGGAAGTCATTGCGGTCGACGGCCTGCCCTTTCCTGACAGGAATCACATTCTCCTTCATCGCCACAGGCGCTCCCATACCGTAGATGCAGGAGACGGAAGACACGACTATCACGTCCTTCCGGCCTGACAGCAGCGAGGAAACGGCAGACAGGCGCAGCTTGTCGATCTCGTCGTTGATGGCAAGGTCCTTCTCGATGTAGGTGTCTGTCGTCGGCATATACGCCTCCGGCTGGTAATAGTCGTAATAAGAGACGTAATATTCCACGGCGTTGTCGGGGAAAAAACCTTTCATTTCCTCGTAGAGCTGGGCTGCCAGTGTCTTGTTGTGCGAGAGGATCAGCGTCGGTTTGTTGACGTCGGCAATGACATTCGCCACCGTAAACGTCTTTCCCGACCCCGTCACGCCCAGCAGCACCTGGCTCTTGTCGCCGCGCTCCAGTCCGTCCGTCAGTTCGCGGATGGCCTCCGGCTGGTCACCGGTCGGTCTGTATTTCGATGTTAACTTGAAATTCATATCTATGTTCCGGGAAAAACAATCTTTGTCTGCAAATTTACACAAAGACTGTGATTTATAAGCCAATTGGATAAAGAAAATGCTTTTTTTCTTTGGAGGAGGCGCAGAAACCAGAGACGGTCCATCGCCAGAAAGTCAGCGTAGTGCCGTCGGCACGACCGGCGGTTACCATCGACACGATTCGGGTCAGTCATCAGCACACCGGCAGGAAGGAATGGCCGGCTGCGGCGGGAAATGCCTGCCGGACAGGCTGACACCGAAACCTGGGGCTCTTGTCCCGCAGGCCGATCGGAGACAGCCCGGCAGTTGCAGATGGTGAAAATGTGCCGCGACCGTGCTGTACCCTGTTGAAATACGATAAAAAATCGGTTTCCTACTTTCTTTATAATATATTTTCACTATATTTGCACCTCGGATGGGCATCTTCCTTTTTATAGTCCCTTCCGTAGATAAAAACTATGGCAGGAGATGTGAAGTGTCCGTTGCCCTCCTCTGACAATGTTTGCAAACAACCAAAAACCAAAATGAATATGAAGAGAAAGAAGTTACTGGGTAGCCTGTTCTTAGGCATTACACTGGCATTCACAGCCGTCGGCTGCGGTTCTGACAACGATTCTGCCGCCCCCAAGGAGCGTTCGGAAGGACCTGTCCTGACGCAGGAACAGCAGAAGCAGCAGCTTGAGACCACCTCCAAGAAGTTCATGAGCAGCATCCAACCCAATGATTTCAAGGTGCTGGACGAGATAGCCTACTATGTCAATAAACACTATCTGGACGACCAGAGCGTGGAGCCGTTGAACAAATGGGCGAAAGGCATCCTGCAGTCGATGACGCAGACCATCGCCACCGGACAGCCGGGCTACACGGAGTATGCACGGATCATGGATGCGACGAAGTACAGAGGCCGCTTCGAGCATCAGGGCTACAAGTGGGTGCGCACGAAGGACTCGCAGAACCTTGAGTTCCTGTTCCGCGACCAGGACGGCAACGACTGCCTGCTCGCCTTCACGGTCAGCGACAAGGCGAAGGAGGTGAGGTCGGAGTTCTTCAACAGCGAGGAAACCGAATATGTCCCGGGGACAGCGAGATACCCGGGGTACACGGAAAGGACGAAATACAAGAACACCGTCATGGTGCCGGAGGACGTGCGGATGACGCTGCAGCAGGGCGACAGGCAGCTGCTGTCCACCGACATCCACACCGACCTGACCACCTCCGGCGACCTCAACCTCGCCGTAGACCAGCTGGCATTCACCTGCAAGACCGTCTTCCAGAAGTACGAGGTCATCGTACACCGTGCCTTCTACAAAGGGCCGGGCGATGCCGAGGCCGGTGTCGAGCTGAAGGCGGACGGGAAGACCCTCCTCGGTGCCAAGGCCACAGGGCACGGGCTGGTCAGCAACCGGGGAGTTGACAACGTGGGCAGTGTCGACGTTGCTGTCGACGTCCTGGGCGAGCTGCAGGTAAAAGGAAAGTGCTCCAACGGCAGCCGGCTGGCCGAGATCATCGACAGGATGGAAAAGGACAAAGCCGTCTATACCGATGAGGCCCGCTTCAAGAAAGAGGTGGCCGATGCCAACAGCCTGCTCGACGTGAACGTCTATTACAGCTATGCCACGAAGCCTTCGGCCGGTCTGCTGCTGGGTGCGATGAAGACTGTGGACGACTACAGCGGGCGTGCTGAATGGATTTCCAATGCGCAGATCAAGTTCACTGACGGCACGACCTATGCTGTCGACGACTATTTCAGCCGGAAGAACTTTGCCGGAGTCTTCAAGGAAGCCGGCGATATGATCAACGCCTTCAAACGTCTTTTCAAGTTCTGACGCCGACGGACCATGGCAGGAGGAAGACCTGCCTGTGAGTCGAGGACATGTCCTGGGAATCCGGCAAAGGAGATTCCCAGGATTTGTCTGTGCCTTGTGATGTAATCTCACTGCCCTGTATGAACCCATCCGCCGACGATACGATGCATATCTGTTCCATCCGTCCGAAAGCCGGCAGACCGCTGCTTTCTCTGCTCTGCTCCCTGCTCTTCACGCTGCCTGCCCATGCACAGGAAGCCGACACGGCAAGGGTGAAGGAGCTGCAGGGCGTGGAGGTCGTCGGCCGGCACGTGACGGGGAAGCTGCGGCACGACAGCCTCGGAGGCATGAGCCTGGATCTGTCGTTCCTCGACGATATGCCGCGCATAGCCGGCAATGCCGACCCGATACGCTACACGCAGCTGCTGCCGAGCGTGCAGACCAGTTCCGAACTGGATGCCGGCCTGTATGTCCAGGGCTGCGACAATGCGCACAACGGGGTCAGCATCAACGGTGTCCAGCTGTATGATGTCCAGCATGTTCTGGGCATCTTCTCCGTCTTCAATCCCTCCCACTATTCCCGCCTGCAGTTCGCCGGTTCGGCCTTCACCGCCTCGGCAGCCAACCGTCTCGGCGGTTTCATCGATATGCAGCGGCCGGACACGCTGGCAGGAAGGGTGAAAGGCGAGCTGTCCGTCGGCCTGATTTCGTCGCAGGGAACGCTCCGCCTGCCCCTCGGAGGGAAGTCCGAACTCATCCTGTCGGGCCGCGGGGCCTACATCAACCTGCTCTACGGACGGTGGCTGAAGGTGGAGGAGTCCGCCATCCGGTATTCGTTCTGTGATGCCAACGTCACGTGGCTGTACCGCCCCGATGCGCGCAACACCCTGTGGCTGGACTTTTACGGCGGCAACGACCGGATGGACTATCAGGAAGACGGCGAGAAATATGACGCACGCCTCGGCTGGGGCAACCGGATGTTCTCGATGAACTGGGAGTGGAAACGGCGGGGATTCGTCCTGCGCCAGACGGCCTATATGACCCGCTACGGGAACCGCTTTTCCATCGAACGGCCGGACTTCCGCCTGCGTATGCCGTCGGGCATCACGGACTACGGCTACAGGCTGTCGCTGCGGCGGGGCAGATGGACTGCCGGCACCGACTGGGCTCTGCACAGCATCCGCCCCCAGCAGCCTGAAACGGAAGGAGAACGGCAGACGACGACCCTGTCGGCCACCCGCCGGCACAGCACGGAGGGTTCGCTGTGGGCAGACTGTAAGTTTGCCGTCGCCCGGAACATGGAGCTGCTGGGCGGACTGCGCGCAAACGTCTACACGATCCGCCGTTCCGCCTTCTTCAGTGCCGACCCCGTCCTGTCGCTGCTGTGGACGCCGGGGTACGGACAGTTCCGCCTCACGGCGAACGTGAAGCACCAGTACCTCTTCCGGACCGGCCTCTCCGCCGTCAACCTGCCTACGGACTTCTGGCTTCCGGCCGATGAGCGGCTGCGTCCGCAGTATGCCTATGGGCTTTCGGGCGAATACCGGACAGACCTCATTCCCGGGCGGCTGCAGCTGTCGGCCGGGCTGTATTACAAGCGGCTCTATCACCAGACAGAATACATCGGGACACCCTTTGAGCTGATATACGGCGACTACGACTACCGCAAGAACCTCATCAGCGGGAAGGGAGAGAACTACGGACTGGACCTGATGATAGAGAAACGCACCGGCCGGCTCACGGGCTGGATGAGCTATTCACTGGGGCGGGCGCTGCGCAGATACCCCGGCCGGTTCAGCGGGACTTTCCCGGCCGGCCACGAGCGCATACACGAGTTCAATGCCGTGGCCACGTGGAAGGCCGGGCGCAGATGGTCGTTCGGAGCCACGCTGGTATGGGCGGGCGGTACGCCGTTCACCCCGCCGAGCTATTTCTACCTGCAGAACGGAAACCTCCTGTCGCAGTTCGGCGACTACAACAGCGGCCGTCTGAGCACCTACATCCGCCTGGACGTGTCGGCGACCTGCCGAATCAAGGTACACGGCGGCCGGGAAAGCGGTCTGAACTTCTCCGTCTACAATGCGAACTGCCGGCACAACGACCTCTTCTGGCGGCTGAAGTTCAACGGCGGGCAGTATTATTATGCCCCGCTGCGCCCGCTCCCGAAGAAGCTGCCTTTCCTGCCGTCCGTCAATTATTACATCAAGTTCTGATCATGCACAGACTGTCTTTTCTTCTGCTCGCCGTTCCCCTTCTGCTCTCCTCCTGCTACCGCACGGAGATTGAGGAGGCGGCCCCGCAGCTCGTCGTTGAGGGCTGGATAGAGAACGGCCGGGCCCCTGTCGTACAGCTGACGACCACCGTCCCCATCACCACCTCGAAGCACAGTGTCGATTCTCTGGACCGCTACGTGCTGAAGTGGGCCAGGGTGACGGTCTCTGACGGTACGAAGGAAGTGATTCTCACAGGCGTCTACAACCGCCGTTACACCCCGCCTTATCTCTATACGACGGGCGATATGCTGGGTGAGACGGGCAGGACCTATACCCTGAAGGTGGACTATGCGCAGTTCCATGCGCAGGCCGAGACCTCCATCCCTGCCACCGTCGGTCTCAGCGGCATCCAGGCCCGGCCGCTGGAAGACGGCAGCCGGCGGTACACCATCAAGGCCTCGGTGCAGGACGATCCGCAGACGGAAGACTATTACAAGGTGTTTGTCCGCACGTCGGAGAAGGACATGACGATGCGCAGCGCGTACTTCGGCGTGTTCAGCGACAGGACGTTCAACGCCGGCAACACGATCACGATCAACAACGGACGCAACAACCTCCTTCACCCGGCCCCCGACATTTATTTCTCGGAGGGCGACAGGGTGCTGGTGAAATTCTGTCATGTCGATTCAACCGGCTACCGGTATTGGAAGGCCTTTGAGGACTATAACGCCGAGGGCCGCAACCCGCTGTTCAATACGATGCAGAACCTCCCGGGCAACGTCAGGGGCGGACTGGGCTGCTGGCTGGGCTACGGTGCCGCTTATTATGTCGTGCAGGCCGGCAGGAAATGAACGGTTGAGGCCTGACGTCTCCTCCAGCGATTCAGCCCTCGGGGACTGGGAGGAGAGTCTGCCGGCATGTCGCCCGGCCGTTGGGAATCGTGTTCCCGACCGGTCGGGAATCGTGTTTCCAGCCGTTGGGAGCAGCATTCCCGGCCGGTCGGGAATGCTGCTCCCTGTTGTCAGCTGTTTCTGGCCGGCTCCCTTCCGTCTTCTGTTCAACTTGGCTGGCGGGACAGGGACTTGTTTTTGAATGTTGTTGACGGTATCTTGTCGGTCGGCGACAGTGTCACGCAATTTGATGCGCTGTATTTTGGGTCGTTCAATAAAAAAGTGTAATTTTGCCGTGAAATTCCTTTTTCATAGTTTACAAATCATTACCTGATCATATTCGTATGTGGCTGAAAACTCATTCTCGTTTCTTCAGAACAGCAGCGGCCTGTATGGTTCTGCTCTTTTCCGTGTCGTCGCTTCTTCCTGCCCAGGAGCAGAATGTCGTCGTGATCGATCCGGCGGACTCTCCGGCCGAAATCGTCCGCAAGGCTGCCAATGTCGTTCCGTCCCGCCGACAGTTCGACTGGCAGCGGCAGGAGCTGACGGCCTTCCTTCACTACGGCGTAAACACCTATACGGGCCGGGAATGGGGTGACGGTACGGAGTCGCCGGCCGTCTTCCGTCCCGCCGCCCTCGATGCCGACCAGTGGATCCGCGAGCTGAAGGCGGCCGGATTCAAGTGTGCCATCCTGACCTGCAAGCATCACGACGGCTTCTGCCTGTGGCCGTCGGCCTATACGGAGCACAGTGTGAAGCACGCCCCTTGGAAGGACGGTAAGGGCGATGTGGTGCGGGAGGTGAGCGATGCGTGCCGGAAATACGGTATGTCGTTCGGCATCTACCTCTCGCCCTGGGACCGCAATTCAAAACTCTACGGCACGGAGGCCTACAACGACTACTTCGTCAAGCAGCTGACCGAACTGCTTACGCAGTACGGCAAGGTGAGCGAGGTGTGGTTCGACGGAGCCTGCGGCGAAGGGGCGAACGGAAGGAAACAGGAGTACGACTTCGTGCGCTGGTACAGCCTTATCCGGCGGCTGCAGCCCGATGCGGTGATTGCCGTCATGGGCCCGGACGTCCGGTGGGTCGGGACGGAGACCGGGCGTGGCCGTGAGACGGAGTGGAGCGTCGTTCCCAAGGACAATCTCGACCCGGAGGCGATAGCGGAACACTCGCAGAAGGAGGTGCTGACGGCTCCCGTGGGCGACATGAGGGGGCAGGATCTGGGCAGCCGGAAGGTGATAGAGAAGGCGAAGTCGCTCGTCTGGTATCCTGCGGAAATCGACGTGTCGATCCGTCCGGGGTGGTTCTATCATGCAGACCAGGACAGCAAGGTGAAGTCGCCGAAGGAGCTGATGGACATCTATTTCACCTCTGTCGGCATGAACGGCGTCCTGTTGCTGAATCTTCCGCCGGACAAAGAGGGACGGCTTGCCAAGGCCGACGTGGAGAGTCTCCGCGGCTTCCGCCGGCTGTATGATACGACGTTTGCACACAATCTGCTGTCCGGTGCCCGGGTCAGATGCCGCCTTTCAGACGGCAAGGCAAGCAATGTCATTGACGGTGATTATGACACCTCTGTCCGTCCGGAGCTGAAGGGCAGCAAGGCGGTCTTCCTGTTCCGGACGAAGCGTCCGGTCACGTTCAATGTCCTTTCCGTGCAGGAGGACATACGCAGGGGGCAGCGTGTGGAGGCGTTTTCCTTAGAGGTGAAAGATGCCGGAGGAAAATGGAAAGAGGTGGCCGTAGGAACGACTGTCGGACACAAACGGCTGCTGAAGTTCCCCACACAGACCGCCCGGGAAGTGCGGCTGACCATCGGTCAGGCACGCGCTGTGCCCACCCTCTCGGAGATCGGCCTGTATCGTCTGGTGGAGTAGGGACGCCGTTTCGCATCGCCGGGAGGGGAGACGGCCGGATTCCGCTTTCCCCTTCCGTGTCGAAACAGGTGGAGAAAACGGTGCGCCGTTGCGCTGTGTCCGGGAAGGAATGCAACCAGTTCAAACCCGGGAAAAGGAACGGATGAAGTCGGAAGCGCCTTCTTCCGAACCTGCGTCCGCACCAGAAGGGCAGGTGCTTCTCCTTGTTTTTTATCTTCCGGCGGGAGGTGGCAGAAGTGTCGGTGCGTAAGTCGGGTTTCCCCCAATACAAGAAAAGACCATTTCAAAACTCGTTTCGAGTAGAGAAATGGTCTTTTTCCTGTCGTGCCGTTTCTGGTCGGAAGGCTCTCTGAAAGGCCTTTGGATGCCGGTGTGCCTCCTCGAATGTGTCCTGTCCCGGGAGAGTGTCATCGGATGACGACCGTACGGAACCAGTCGCGCAGGATGCCGCCGTACTGGTTCTGGCTGTCGGCGCAGAGCACGACGACCCGGCTTCCGTCGGCAAGGTGCGGCCCGAGGCACATTCCCTCGTAGTTGGCAAGGCTCTGCCGGAAGAGGGTAAGCGTCGTCTTCCACGCTGCCAGCAGTTTTTTCTGCAGATAGGGGCTGTCGGCATCAAGCCTTCTGTCCGGGCTGACCGGTGCGGACAACGCCGGATTCACACAGAAGAGCCTGTTGATGACAAACGAGCCGAGCTTGCCCGGCGTCACGAGGAACTCACGTTCCAGAACGAGCAGCCGTCCGTCGTCCATGGCTGCCATGGCCGGTACGCCCATCGCATAGTTCGAGGCGGAAGGATGGTGTTCCGGTACGTCCATCTGATAGGCATACTGGCTGCCGGGCTGGAAATTGTCGTCAAAGCTCTGCAGTCTGATGCGGTTTCCGACCCTGTTCCCGGCATCGGCCTGTTCTCCGTCCCCTGCCAGCGTGCTCTCGGTAGTGGTCCAGAAACGATGCGTGACGGCATTGTAAGTCAGGGCTTCAAAGCCATACCGGGGGGAAGCGCTGTGGAAGATGCGGGGAATCGCCAGCCGCCTGCCTGTCAGTCTACCGTCCATCCCGTATTCCAGGATACTGTTGTCGGCCTCCCGTGAGATCAGCAGCGTGCTGTCTTTGGGAAAGAAGGCGATGCCTTCCTCGTCCCGGTTCGGTTCGCCGGACGGACAGAACCGTCCTGTCCTGATGCCGGTGATCTCTCCGCTGACGGCATCCGTCTGTATGTGGAAAATGAAGAATCCGCTCTGCGGTGCTTTGTCGGAAACGACGGCATAGCGGTCGCCTCCGAGCCAGGTCAGGCCGCTGTAATTGCCCTTCGGCACCGTATGCTGGAAATGATGCTGCGGATGGATCCGCACCCGCTGCGGCTCCTGGGAAAAGAGGAAACGTGGTGAAAGCAGGAGGATGAAAAGAAGCAGACTTGTTTTCTCTTTCATGATTCTGGCGAATGTGATTATGAACTTCGGCCGGTTCTGTCGCCCTCCCTTCGGCTCCTCCTTCCGGATGGTGGGCAACGCTCCCGGATTTGCGGCGGGCTTATCCCTCCCCTGTAAACTGTTTCAGCCGCTGTTCTTCCGAGAGCCGGCAGATGAGCAGCTTGCCGTTCTGTTCGGCGACGATGTAGCCGTCAAGCCCTTGGATGACGACCTTTTTCTCTTCGGTCGTATGTACGATGCAGTTCCTGCTGTCGAAGAGCCGTACGTCTTTGCCTATCACCGTGTTGCCGTAGATGTCGTGCTGTGTCTGTGCAAGCAGCGACCCCCATGTGCCCAGGTCGCTCCAGCCGAAGTCGGCCGGACAGACGAATATCTCTTCGGCTTTCTCCATGATGGCGTAGTCGACCGATATGTTTTCGCATTCCGGATAGACCTCGTCGATCACCCGCTGCTCGTCGTCCGTGCCCAGGACATCCATGATGCGTTCGAAGATGCGGGCCACGCCGGGCTGGTAGATGCGGAAGGCGTTGATGATGGTCGAGGCACTCCAGATGAAGATGCCCGCATTCCAGAAGAAGTTGTTCTGTCTGATGTAACGCTCGGCCGTCTCCAGATCGGGCTTCTCACGGAACTGGTCGACCCGGAAGATCTCCCTGTTCCTGGCGGAGGCGGCGGTGAGGTCGGCCTGTATGTAGCCGTAGCCTGTTTCCGGACGTGTCGGCTTCATGCCCAGCGTCACGATGGCATCCGTCTCGGCCGTGAACTTCAGGCAGTTCCCGACGACTCTTCTGAATTCCTTCTCGTCGGTTACGATATGGTCGCTCGGCGACACGACGATGTTCGCCTTCGGGTTCTCTTTCTTGATGCGCCAGCTGACATACGCCACGCAGGGGGCGGTATTGCGGCGGCAGGGTTCGCTCAGAATGTGATTGAAGGGAATGTCCGGCAGCTGTTCATGAACCAGTCCGACGTATTTCTGATTGGTGACGACCCAGACGTTCTTCGACGGGACAACGTCTGCAAAGCGGTTGTACGTCAGCTGGATGAGTGATCTGCCCACCCCCAGGACATCGATGAACTGTTTGGGACATTCTGCCGTACTCATCGGCCAGAACCTACTTCCTACCCCTCCTGCCATGATGACAAGATGATTATCCGTTTGCGCCATAGCTTGTTTTAAAAGTTTATAATCAAAAAATTAATATAATTGCAAATATACAAATAAAATTGAAAAAAACAATTTTAAAAGCTGTTTTTTCCCGATAAGCATATCAGTCGGGGGCTATCAGTCGGGGTGGTCAGGGCGGAGTCCCGCCTCAGCAGGCTGTCTCATCTACGCAGCCTCTGCCGTCATTGACTTTCCGGAAAAGGGAAGAGCAGACTGTTCTTTGTCCGACGGTTTCCCCTCAGGCAGGAAGACCTGCTTCTATCTGACGGATTCAGATAGATTGTCTGTCCTTCTTAAACCCATACGGAAAATCGGACAATCATTTAATCCTCAACGATCAACTCCCGGCAGTTTTCGAGTCTTCTCCGAAGTGCAGAAAATCATGGGGGCAGCACCCTGATTCCATCTATCCTTAACCGTCTGAAAACCAGTATGCTATAATCATGCTTCCAGAAGGTGCCTGATTGCGCTTCAAGTAACGCCCGATTGAAGCCCAAGCAGGCCTTGCTTGGATGCCAAGTGAGGCCTGCTTGCCAAGGTGACTGTCAGATACCGGGCATCAGTACGACTCCTTCCTGTTTCTTGCCGTCCATCATGATCTTTAGCGGGCGGGGAAAGCGGACGTGGCGGACGTGGGCTGTCTCGTCTACGGCAGGCAGGGCGTCGAGGGCACTGCGCTGGTAGAAGCCGTCGTGCTTGTAGGGATTGATGGTGAAGTAGCCCACACCGAAGGAGGTGAGGTTCTGGAAGAAGTGCGTTCCCTGGCTCGGGTCTACACGGTAGTGCTCCAGCCCTTCTTCGACGATGACTCGCGCCGCGGAGATATGCGGCCACTTCACGGGAATGCCCAGCCAGGAATCGCTCGATCCCCAGCGGCCCGGACCGATGAGTACATAGTTGCGGCCGGCATCGAGGAACCTGCGGTTGATCTGTTCGATTTCGTCGGCGATGGCCGGGTTGTCCTTTGCGGTGAAGTCGGTGTCCGTCTTCACGTAGACGACATCCGTCACGTCGTCTGAAATGCCGTGTCCGAGGGAGTTGTGGCTTCTGAGCAGACACCGTTCGTCGGGGATGGAAGCGAGGTCTTCCTCCAGCATCTGTTTCGTATCGACGATCGGGCGGATCTGGAGAAGGTAGAGCTCCCCCGTCCTGTCGCTGTTCAGATTGACGGCGAACTCGATTTCCACCGGCCGGCGCATGGCTTCCGCCCCGTATCGCATCGCCATCTGGAGCAGTTCGGGAAGGGGGAAGACCTCCTGTTTCAACACGCCGCAGAAAGAAACAATCTTGCGCCCTTCTTCGTAGGCTCCGTCGTAGATGGCCTGGTCGTCGGGCGAATAGGTGGAGGCGATGTACTGCAGGCTGCCGTCCGCCTCAGCCTCTTTCACCTGCAACTTGAGAATGTTAAAGCCGTCGTCCACCTTGAAGTCTTCGCCTACGTGCTGCATATCGAGAGCATAGAACTGCGTCTGGGTCTCACGCAAGGCCATCTTCAGCTCGCTCATCTGCAGCACCTGGTGCGGATGGAACGGACAGACGCGCAGGGTCTGGCCGCCGTCGACGATGTATTTTCCCAGGCCGAGCGCCAGGGAGGCGATGCCCTCCTCGGCCTTCTCTTCCCCGATGGGATAGTAGTTCAGGGAGCGGAGGACACCCGAGATGTTCGGGTAGAAACGGCCGCCGTAGTCCTTGCCTGTCACCTGCTGGAGGATGACCGCCATCTTCTCCTGGTCGATGACGTTGCTCGTGGCGGTCATGTAGGCCTTGGAGTCGCGGTAGTAGACGGAGGCATAGACCGCCTTGACGGCACACGCCAGCATCCGCAGCATCTCGTACTTGTCTTCCAGACAGGGTATCATATAGGTGGAGTAAATGCCGGCGAAAGGCTGATAGTGGCTGTCTTCCAGCAACGAACTCGACCGCACGGCAATCGGCGAGTGTGTTGCCTCGAAGAATGCGAAGAAGTCGGGGATGAACGCATCGGGCAGCTGGGCATGCAGGAAAGCATGGAGAATCTCGTCGTCGGGGGCATCGCTGAGGGCGATCTGGTAGAGGTTGTTCTGCTCCATGAAGCTGTCGAAGACATCCGTACACAGGACGACCGTCTTCGGAATCTGCACCGTTGCGTTCGGGAATCTGTTGAAGTCGGGATGCCGTTTGATGACATTGTCGAGGAAAGCCAGTCCGCGTCCTTTCCCGCCCAGCGAACCGTCGCCGATGCGGGCGAAATGGGCATAGCGGTCGAACTTATGACGGTCGAACAGGGCGACGACGCCCACGTTGCGCATCCGTCGGTAGGCGACGATGGCATCGAAGATGATCTGCCGGTGCATGTCCACGTCCTGCAGCTTATGCCAGGTGATGCCCTTCAGGAAGGAAGATACCGGGAAAATGGCGCGGGCGGAGAGCCAGCGGCTCACGTGGTTGCGTGAGATGTGATAGAGCATGGAGTCGCGTGGGATCTGGAAGATGTTGTCCTGCAGTTCTTTCAGGCTGTGGATGCGCATCACCTCCTCGTGTGTCCGGGGATCACGGAAGATGAAATCTCCGAAGCCCATGTGCTCTTCGAGCAGGTGGCGGAGGTCCACGCTCATCTTCTTCGAGTTCTTGTCTACGAACCGGAAGCCTTCCGCTTCCGCCTTCTTCCGGTTGTCGCCCTCCGAGCTCTCTATGATCAGGGGCAGGTATTCGTCTTCCTTCCGGATGGCGCGGAGCAGCTTCAGTCCGGCTTCCGGGTCTTTCGCTGAAGTCTTTTCCTTCTGTTCCACATTATTATTAATAGGGAACCTCACGTCGGAGATGACGCCCAGACAGTTGTCCTTGTAGCGTTGGTATATCTCCCATGCTTCGTCGTAGGTGCGTGCCAGGACGACTTTCGGACGGCCGCGCTGGCGCAGCGAGGCATCGTGTCGGGTGAGGGCTTCCGTGGCGAAGTTCCGGCTTTGCGTGAGGATATAGCCGTACAGGTTCGGCAGGATGGAGGAATAGAAGCGGATGGAGTCCTCCACGAGCAGGATCATCTGCACGCCCACCTCGCGGATGTCATGGTCGATATTCATCTTGTCCTCCATCAGCTTGATGATGGAAAGGATGAGGTTGGTGTTGCCCAGCCAGCAGAAAACATAGTCGAAGATGCTCAGGTCTTCGTGCTGGATGCGCTGTGTGATGCCGTGGGAGAAAGGAGTCAGCACCACGCAGTGGATGCCGGGGAACTCCGCTTTCACGGCTCTCGCCACGTCGAAGGCGTCGTTGTCGGCATTGCCCGGCATGCAGATGACCAGGTCGATGTCTACCGTGCTGAGTACCCTGGCGGCCTCTTCGGTCGTCGAGACCTGCGTGAAGGTAGGCGGATAGCGCAGCCCCAGCTCCATGTACTCGTTGTAGATCTTCTCTTCCACACGTCCGTCGTCCTCGAGCATGAAGGCATCGTAGGGGTTGGCAACAATCAGGACGTTGTAGATACGGCGCATCATCAGATTGACGAAACTGACATCTTTCAGATAAAAATTGCTCCATTGCGGGGGAATCTGCTCACTCATCGCTGAAAACTTAATTTTCGACAAAAATACGAAATAAATACAAGACATCCTATCTTTTCGCTACATAAATGATATGTTTTTTATTACTTTGCATGCTGGTAACTTTCCCTGACAACCATGGCGACAGCCGAGAAGCCAGTGGAAAATTAAATTTTTTCGATTTTCATTTGGTGGTTTGACAGAATTTGGATATATTTGCCGTACCATTACTGAACCGGATGAAACTACCTAACATAAACAAATAAAAAGTCAATTTACTATGGAAGTCGAAAAAATCATGCAAGCACTGGAGCAGAAGCATCCAGGTGAGTCAGAGTATCTGCAGGCGGTACGCGAAGTGCTCGTTTCTGTAAAGGATGTGTACAACCAGCACCCCGAGTTCGAGCGCGCAAGCATCATCGAGCGTATCGTGGAGCCGGAGCGCATCATCACTTTCCGTGTGCCATGGGTGGATGACCAGGGCAAGGTACAGGTGAACCTCGGTTACCGTGTACAGTTCAACGGCGCCATCGGCCCGTACAAGGGAGGTCTGCGTTTCCACGCATCCGTAAACCTCAGCATCCTGAAGTTCCTCGGTTTTGAGCAGACTTTCAAGAATGCGCTCACCACACTGCCTATGGGCGGCGGCAAGGGCGGCTCGGACTTCTCACCGCGCGGCAAGAGCGATGCTGAAGTCATGCGTTTCTGCCAGGCTTTCATGAACGAGCTTTACCGTCACATCGGTCCTGACGAGGATGTGCCAGCAGGCGACATCGGCGTCGGCGGACGTGAGATCGGGTATCTCTTCGGTCAGTACCGCAAGTTGACGCACCAGTTCCAGGGCATGCTCACAGGCAAGGGCAGAGAGTGGGGCGGCTCCATCCTCCGTCCGGAGGCAACGGGTTACGGCGCGCTCTACTTCGTTCACCAGATGATGGAGACGCACGGACTCGACATCAAGGGCAAGACTGTGGCTCTCTCCGGCTTCGGAAACGTAGCATGGGGCGCTGCCAAGAAGGCTACCGAGCTGGGTGCGAAGGTCATCACGCTGAGCGGTCCTGACGGTTACATCTACGATCCGGCCGGCATCAGCGGCGAGAAGATCGAGTACATGCTCGAACTCCGCGGCAGCGGCAACGATGTCTGCGAGCCTTATGCAGCGAAGTTCGCGGGTTCACAGTTCTTCAAGGGTCGCAAGCCTTGGGAGCAGAAGGCGGACATCTATCTGCCATGTGCGACACAGAACGAGCTGAACGGCGAGGATGCCGACAGGATTCTGGCTTGCAAGCCGCTGTGCGTAGCCGAGGTTTCAAACATGGGCTGTACCGCCGAGGCTGCCGACAAGTTCACCGCTGCCAAGCAGCTCTTCGCTCCCGGCAAGGCTGTCAATGCAGGTGGCGTGGCAACGTCGGGCCTCGAGATGTCGCAGAACTCGCTCCGCCTCTCATGGAGTCCGGAGGAGGTCGACCAGAAGCTCCATTACATCATGAGCTCTATCCACGAGCAGTGCGTGAAGTATGGCAAGCAGGCTGACGGTCACATCGACTATATCAAGGGCGCCAACATCGCAGGCTTCATGAAGGTGGCGAAGGCCATGCTTGCACAGGGCGTCGTATAATAGAAACCGGTTTTCCTTCGCACTTCCCTGCCGCCAGGGCGGGGAAGCGCATGAAACGTTACAGGAGGAGGCTGGTGATGTAGAATGAATGTTTATGTATAGAACCAGACTTCTCCTGACAGCGTTTTTCTCGCTGGTCAGCATCTTCACACTGACCGTCCAGGCACAGTCGGACGGTAAAGCTTCTTATTACAGCAGCGGTCTGCACGGCCGCCGGATGAGCAACGGCGAACGTTACGACCGTAACGGCTTCACTTGTGCGCATCGCACCCTTCCATTTGGCACGCGTCTTCGGGTGACGAATCCCCGTAACGGCAGGTCGGTCATCGTCCGTGTAACGGACCGTGGCCCTTTTGTGCGTGGACGTGTCGTCGACCTGTCCTACGCTGCCGCACGTGAATTGGGGACGCTGTCCTGTGGTGTAGCGTACGTGAAAGTGGAGGTCGTGCCGAAGGAAACCGAAGTCCCGTTTGTCTCCGAGTCAAAGGGTGGTATCGAAATGCCCGAGGTGGAGTATGGAACGGCAGGTGTATGTTATGAATTTATCCCCGAATGGGAGAAGCCCGAGGAAGACAGGCCGAAGGAGATTGAACGCAGGGTGAATACCCGTCTGGGTAACAGGAAACCCCTCGCACAGACAAGGACGGAAAGAGACGGAAAAGACAACAATACGGAAACACGCAATGCCTCTCAGCCGTACAGGGCAAAGTCCCAGCAGGCGGCGGCGCACCCGGCACGCACTGTGGCGAACCGTCAGCAGCCGCCCTCACAAGGCAGTCAGGGCAGGCAGAATGGACAGAACACGCAGACTGTCAACGAAAAGAAGGGGTCGAGCCGGAGCTGGACAAACTTCTTCAAGCGTATCAAAGACGGTGTGGCAGGCCTGTTTGAATAGCCTGTGAGATCGGCCGTCCGGGTGAGGGAGTATCAGGATAAATCTCTTCTTGCGGGGCTTCCTGTCAGGAACCATCCGGCCAGAGGGTTTCTGCTTGCGGTCCGTCAGCGCTTTGTATTGCAGGATTTTTCCGTTGAAAGCGTATCCCTTGCATGATAGAGCGTATGGTGTCAGCGTGAAGACTCCCTTTGTTTCTCAATCCATTCATTACAAAATAAACATTATCCAATGGTTTGGATAGCAACATAGAAAAGTAAAAACAGATCAAACGGAAAAACAATGAAGAAAACGATTCTATCCTTCCTTGCCGCCGGTCTGCTGACCGCTTCCGGCGTGTCGGCAGGACTGTATCATGTTCCGGCAGGCCGCCGGGCAGTCTTCCAGCATGACAACAACCCTGCTGCCCTGACTCCGCAGCAGGCGACGGACAATCTCGTGAGGGAACTGGCGCTGAACGAGAAACAGGCAAAGAAACTTCTGAAACTCAATCAGCAATATGCGGACCTGATTGCCAATCCGCGCTTCAAGGGCAGACCGCAGCCTGTCAAAGAGCGCAAGGAGACCGGTGTCGACGGTTCCACTGGGGCTACCCAGCATGCGCAGTCAGAGGAAGTTAGGACGCATATCAGGCAGCAGCACGAGCGGCGCAATGCCTATAATGCCGCCCTGAAGAAGATTCTTACCAAGGAACAGTACGCCAAGTACACGAGCCATAAGTAGTTCTTTTCGTTCCGGAAAAGGCCGGATGCTCCCTGCGAGTACGGATTCTGTTGCCTGCAGGGGTGATTTTGGGGTCTTCAGGAATTCGGAGTGGTGAGGTCTGTCTCGTGAGTTGACGACTTTGATGAAATATCACGCAGAGGCTGGATGTGGACTTCGGAATCGGTTTTGCAGTTCTGTCGTGTCCGTGTAATTCCGGGACGGGGGGCAGACAGAAGTAGCCTGTTCCCCGTGTGCCCGGCCGGTGGGAGAGCAGCCGGTGGCAGCCTGTCCCCCCAGAGGGACGGCCGGTGGGAGAAGCCCCTACCGTTCCATATCCGCCTGCCCCGCTATCTGCGTCTTCGGCCAGTTGACAAGATAAAGATGTGTCGTGGCCCGGGTGAAGGCGGTGTAGAGCCAGTGGATGTAGTCGGGCGTGAGCATCTCATCGGTCATGTAGCCCTGGTCGAGATAGACGTGTGCCCACTGCCCGCCCTGTGCCTTGTGGCAGGTGATGGCATAGCCGAATTTCACCTGCAGGGCATTGTAGTAAGTGTCTTCCCGGACTTTCTTCATGCGGTCGGCCTTCAGCGGCAGGTCGGCATAGTCCTCCAGTACCTGCTGGAAGAGCTGCTCGTTCTGCTCCCGTGTCAGGGCCGGTGCCTCTGTCGTGAGCGTGTCGAGGATGACTGTCATTTCCTCCTCCTGAGTGTCATAGTCCGGAAACTCCAGCGTCACATCGGCAAACCGGAAGCCATGGAGTTCCCGCACGTTGCGGACACGGCGGACAACGGCCCGGTCGCCGTTGGCGATGAAGGCCAGGGAAGCTGTGGCAGGCATGGAATGCTCTGTTGCTGTTTCCCGAGAGAGGCCGTCCGGCGGAGTCATATACTTGTTCTTCACCACCATCAGCATATCGCCTGCCGTCAGTTCCTCCTCACGTCCGATCACCATGTTTCGGATGCCCTGGTTGAAGACGTTGGCACGCCTGTTGGAGCGGGTGATAACCATCGTCTCGTCCATACCTACCTCCGAATAGCTGGAAGCGAGGCTCTCGATGAGTTCGTCGCCGGGGACAATGGAGATGTCGGCAAAGCCTTCGAAGTGTATCTTCGGCAGCTGTGTAGCTTCATTATGGGTGATCATCCGACGGATGAGGGTGGCGTTGTAGAGAATGCCGGAATCCTGGCTCTGCCGGAGTACCTCGTCCAGATCGCACGTATAGACAGCCAGTCCGTAGGCCTGCAGCACATCTGCACGCAGGGCAGGGCTCTCCTCCTCGCCTACAGGTGGCAGCTGTGCCTTGTCGCCCACAAGCAGCAGACGGCAGTTGCGTCCGTTATAGACATACTGGATGAGGTCGTCCAGCAGGCATCCGCTGCCGAAGGTCGTATTGCCTGCCGACAGGCTGATCATCGATGCCTCATCGACCATGAACAGCCGGTCGCGGAAGAGATTGACATTCAGGTTGAACTTCCCGTCCAGACCTGTAAATGCCTTCTCCCGGTAGATAGCCCGGTGGATGGTGGCAGCCGGCTGACTGGCATTCAGCGAGAACACCTTTGCGGCACGTCCGGTAGGAGCCAGCAGCGATACCCTCTGCTTCAGTTCCTGCATCGTTCGTACAATGGCGGCGGCCAGGGAGGTCTTTCCCGTACCGGCACTGCCACGGAGAAGCATCACGGAACGCTCGTTACGGTCGGTCATAAAGCGTGCAAAGACTTCTATGGCGTTCCGCTGGTCGTCGGTAGGAACGAAACCGAAGTTCCGCAGAACCCTGTATGTTAATTCTTCGTTTATCATCGTCTGTTATTCCGGAATCAAGGAAGCTGGAGGTGAAGGATGTCTGTTTCATTGATTGGACTTCCTCTGCCGTTAAATCATATTTTGAAAGAAATATATTCTGTTTACAAATTTACATAAAAAAAGTGGATTGTATGCCAGTCTGTTGAATAATGCCTCTTTTTCTGTAGAGAAATACGTTTCGCTGGTTCTGTCTCCATCATTTGTGCATGAAAACAGAAAGATACAGGGAGAGTTGACAATGCTCATATATGGACAGAAGTCCGGCGGTAGGAAGTGGCTGTAAAAACAAAAACAGCCATATCTCTGCAGCGGATGCATTGATATGGCTGTTTTAATGCCTTTCAGGTTACAGAAGTCTGTTTGTTCTGTAGGGGTGGTCTCCGTAGTGGATTGCCTTGTGGAAGATTCAGCGTACCGGTATGATCCAGAAGTGCATGGAGCGGTTCCCTGCCGGCAGCTGATACTTCTCCAGCGGTTCGGAACCCCAGCTGTCGATGCCGCCGACCCCCATCATCGCAGCGTCCAGGGTGAGATTCGTGTACTCCGATAACGGTACCTGGTAGCTGTGACGTTGGTGTTTCTCCTTTCCTTCGTCGAGGTCATAGATGTTATAATGCAGCGCACTGGCAGAGAAAGCCGCCTCGTCAGGCTGTACACGGAAGCCACGGTTGCTGCTGTCAGTCTGCTGCCACCAGCGGATGTCGCTCTTCGTACCTGTTTCCTGTGGACGGATGTAGGGGAAGAACTGTTCGTCAGCCGTCTGCTCATAGCGTCCGATACGCTGTGAAAGTTTGCGGTCGGCATAGTTCTCTACAGGCCCGCGGCCGTAGAAGACCGACCTGTCCATCTTGTAAGGGAGCTGCATCAACATTCCGAAACGGGGGAGATTCGGTGTCTTGCTGCCTTTCTTCATTTCCATTTCCATACCGACATGGAGTGCGCCGTCCGGTGTGGCATGATAGACAAGACGCAAGCCAGTTCCTGTCTCCGGCATATCATACACTGCTGTAAGGCATCCGGTCTTCTTCTCAACTTCCAGCGATTTCAGCATCAGTGTGGGGTTGCGCCATACGGAAAGTCGGTTCTGGAAGTCTGCCCCCATGTCATTGTCTGTCACGGCCCGCCAGAAGTTGGGCTTCAGTGTTCCGCCTTCACCCAGCAAGTCGTGCCCGTCAACCTGATAACTCGTGAGGAAGCCGGTCTTGCGGTTGAACGTGATGCTGAAGCCGTTGCCGGAAAATCGGATAAGATTTTCCTTTATCTTGTCTGTGACTTTTATCTTGTCCTTCACAACCGGTTCCCTCTTCTGTACGGGCTGCCAGGGCTGCACCTCCATCTGCGCTTCTGCCACGGTCTGTCCTGCTGTCATCAGTGGCTCGGCATCCTTCAATTTGAAGTCTATATTCAGCAGGACTTCACCGTCGTATTCCTTTCCTGTGATAGGCAGGGTGTATTCGGCGGTCTGCTGCGGTGCAATGTCCAGCTGGTCAATCGTACCGCTCTTGACGGTTTCCCCTTCATTAACGAGACTCCACTCCATGCGGTAATTACCGAGGTCGCGGAAGAAGTATTCGTTGTGGATGCGTATCTTTCCTTGTCTGAGGTCGACCGGTGAAGCCCAGATGTTCTGGTATTCGTAGCCTACCTCATAAGCGTGCGGATTCAGCTGGCGGTCGGGGCCGATCATGCCATTGCAGTTGAAATTGTTGTCTGACGGGTCATGCCGGTTGTAATCACCTCCATAGGTGTATTCGGTCTTCACGTTCGCTTCCTTTGCCATACGCTCATAGTCGGCCAGTGAGCGGGAAGCATCGAAATGAGGGGTGCGATGCAATGCCTGGTCGACAAAATCCCAGTCGAAGCCGCCTTGGTATTTCGGGTATCTGCGGACGAGATCCCAGTATTCTTTCAGGTTGCCGCCCGAGTTTCCCATTGTGTGATTGTACTCACACTGGATGAGGGGACGGGTATGACTGTCGTCCTGTGCATATTTCTCACAGGCTTTCGGAGGGTAGTACATCGGACAGAAGATGTCCGTAGCATATCCCTTCAGCTCCGCCCGTTCGTACTGGACGGGGCGGCTCTTGTCCTGCGACTTGATCCAGTCGTAGGCTTCATCGAAGTTCTTGCTGTACCGTGTCTCGTTGCCGAGACTCCAGATGACAATACTGGGATGGTTGAATTTCGTGCCTACATTGTGCTGGTTGCGCTCCATGATCTGTCTGGCAAAGAGGGGAGTGCCTGACACGGCGTCCTCACCATAGCCGAAGCCGTGGCTCTCCTGATTGGCCTCAGCGACGACATATAGCCCGTACTCGTCGCAGAGATCGTACCAAAGAGGGTCGTCAGGATAGTGGCAGGTCCGCACAGCGTTGACATTCAGCTGCTTCATAAGTTTGAGGTCCTGTATCATCCGTTCACGTGTTACCACATAACCACCGTCCGGATCCATCTCGTGGCGGTTTGCTCCCTTGAAGAGAACTGGCTGCCCGTTGACCAGCACCTGTGCGTTTTTGATTTCAACTTTGCGGAAACCGACCCGGAGAGGAATTGTTTCAAGCTCTTTCCCGGTCCTGGCATCCTCGGTATGTACATACAGATAATATAGATAAGGTGTTTCCGCAGTCCATTTCCTGGGATTCCTCAATTCCATGAAAGCCTTTGCCTGTCCGGTTTTGTCCGGACTGGCTGCAGTCTTGCAGACAAGCTGACGGTCGGCATCTTCCAATACAAGGAATGCTTTTGTTCTGCCGGAAAGCTGAAGGTTGACGCTGAGCGTTCCGTCCTTGTAGTCGTTTACGAGGTCTGGCGTGACACGTATGTCCTTCAGGTGCTGTCTGGCATCACGGGCGTAGAGGTAGCTTTTGCGCGCAACACCGCTGAGCCGCCAGAAATCCTGGTCCTCGCAGTAGCTGCCGTCCGACCAGCGGAACACCTGAAAGGCTATCAGGTTGTCACCTTTCCGGAGGTATCTTGTCACGTCAAACTCTGGTCCGATTTTTGAATCTTCACTGTAGCCGACGAACTGTCCGTTTACCCACAGATAGATGCAAGACGTTACCGAGCCGAAGTGGGCGATGACCTGCTTTCCGTCCCAGCTGTCCGGAATGTGGATGGTACGACGGTACGAACCGACGTGGTTGTCTTTGACAGGCACTTCAGGTGGATTGTTCTTGAAGTTCCCTCGCCATGCAAAGCCGATGTTCACATAGACGGGGTCGCCAAAGCCGTTCATCTCCCAGATGCCGGGGACAGGGAAGTCCTTCCACTGTGAATCATCGTAATCTGTACGGAAGAAGTCGGTCGGACGCTGGTCGGCATTCTCCACCCATTTGAACTTCCAGTTGCCGTCGAGCGGGAGGTAGTTCTTCGATTTCTTTTTGTCCGGTTGTTGGCCAACGAGGTCATCTTCTGGAGAAAAGGCAAAGAAGTCCGTGTGTGTTGCTAAACGGTTGACGGCGTTCACCTGAAGGTCGTGCCATTCCGTGAAATCCGGTATCTGTGTGGTGTTCTGTGCCCGGCTTCCCGTCACGGACATCCCCATCAGCAGAGCCGCTAAAAGTATCTTTTCCATTTGGTAAGAATTTAGGTTTTTCCCTTCAGGCTCTCCATGAAAAAAGATCCGTTGGGAGAATTATATCGACAAATTTAGCAAAAAAAATGGTAATCTGGCGTTTGTCTCCCGGAAATTGTGTATATTTGCTAAGACAAACAGCATATATAACATTTATTACCTTTAATATGGCTGGACAATACATTTTACCCCGGACGCTCGTTTGCTGCCTTTTGATAACGGCTTCTACCGGCATGGCAAACGCGCAAAGACAACACAAGCCACGTGCTATCGTTCAGGAACAGCCGCTGTTCCACGTCAGTGATACCCTGCCCGTCATCGGGTCGATAGCGAAAGTGGGGGAGAAACAGATGAACAAAGGTCTGGTAAGTTCGGCACTCGATGCCCTTTCGGGTCAGGCGGTGGGCGTAAACGTCGTTTCGAACGGACAGGACCGCATGGCCATGCTGACGAGTGTGCGCGTGCGCGGTACCACCTCCCTTACCGGCGGCAACGACCCGCTGGTCATCATCGACGGTGTCTCCTCCGACCTTGCCACCCTGTCTACCATCTACCCCGCCGACATCGAGAACTTCACGATTCTCAAGAACGCCTCCGAGACCTCCAAGTACGGTTCGCGGGGTGCATCGGGTGTCATCGAGGTGAAGACGAAGCGCGGCAAGGGCGGCGGGTTCCAGATCTATTACGACGGGACGATAGGTTTCGAGCACGTGTACAAACGGCTCAACATGCTGGATGCCGCCGGGTATGTCGGGGCGGCGAAGGCGCTGGGGCTGGTCTATGTCGATAAAGGATATGATACCGATTTCCAGAAGGAAATCGTGCGGACAGGCTTTGTCAATACGCATCACATCGCCTTCAGCGGCGGCAGCGGGACATCGAACTACCGTGCTTCGCTGGGCTATATGCGGGGACAGACGGTCATCAGGAACAAGGACTACAGCAATTTCACCGCCAAGCTGGACATCTCCCAGCTCGCCTTCGACGAGAAGCTGAAGATCGACTTCGGGGTCTTCGGAGCGTCCCAGCAGGACGACAAGATCTACGATCTGCAGATGCTTGCCTACTCCACGGCGGCGATGAATCCCACCATGGCGTTCGGCAAGGTCGGTGACGGCTGGCAGCGGAACAGCAATTCTTCCCAGATAGCAAGTCCCGCCCCCCTGCTGCTGGAGCGCAACGACGAGAAGAATCTCACGTTCAATACGCATCTGCAGCTGTCTCTGCAGCTGGGACACGGCCTGCAGCTCTCCACCTTGGGTTCTTATTCCTACACCTCGACGGAGAATGCGAAGTTTGCCCCTACGTGGGTGTGGGCGCAGGGCATGGCATACCGGGGCGAGCGGAAGACGGAAGAGATGCTGGGCAACATCTCCCTCGACTGGAAGCACCACTGGGGCGTACACGCCCTCTCTGCCACCTTGCTGGGCGAATACCAGAAGAAGAAGATGGCGGCTTTCTGGACACAGGTGAAGGGACTTGCCAGCAACAGCTTCGGGTACGACAATCTTGCGGCAGCGTCCGACAGGCCCTACGGCGGCACAGGCAGCAGCTATGCCGACCCCGGTCTGGCCTCCGTCATGGGAACGCTCACCTATACGCTGCTCGACCGCTATACCGTCAACCTGACGACCCGCGCCGACGGTTCGTCCATGGTGGGCAGTGACCACACCTGGGGAGTGTTCCCTTCTGCTTCGATGACGTGGAATATGAAGAAGGAGCGTTTCCTGCGCGGCTGCAGACCGGTCAGCCTGCTCGACCTGCGGACGGGCTACGGACGTTCCGGCAACCTCGGCGCCATCAGTTCCTATCTGACCATGAAGCAGTTCGTTCCGGTCGGGCTGATCTCCTACAACGGCACGCCGACCGTGACGATGGGGACGCTGCGGAACAGCAATCCCGACCTGCGGTGGGAGATACGAAGCACCTTCAACCTTGGTGCTGACCTCGGCCTGTTCAGCAACCGGGTGCTGCTTACGGCAGAGTGCTACTATTCCAAGACGACCGATATGCTCTATGAGTATGATGTGCCCGTACCGCCTTTCTCCTTCAACAAGCTCCTGGCCAACATCGGTTCGATGTCGAACAGCGGTTTCGAGCTGGGCATCGGGGTCGTGCCGGTCTCGAAGAAGGACATGGAACTCAACGTCAATGTCAATATGTCCTGGCAGAAGAACAAGCTGCTCTCGCTGAACGGAAGGTGCAACGGCAGGGAAATGACCGCATCGGACATTACGGCCATCGGAGGCATGAACGGCGCCGGCTTCCACGGCGGCAACAGCGACATACTGTACCAGATTGTCGGCCAGCCCCTGGGCGTGTTCTATCTTCCTCACTGCAAGGGAATCGTTGACAACGGGCACGGACACTACAAATACGACATCGCCGACCTGAACGAGGACGGCGTGATCGACCTCAGCGACCATGGCGACCGCTACATTGCGGGACAGGCCACGCCGAAGATGACGCTGGGCTCCAACATCAGCTTCCGCTACAAGAACTTCGACATCTCGCTGCAGATGAACGGAGCTTTCGGCCATAAGATCTTCAACGGGACGGCGCTGTCCTACCTGAACATGTCGAACTTCCCCGACTATAACGTGCTGGCGGAAGCTCCCGGGCGCAACATCGTCGACCAGAACGTAACCGACTACTGGCTGGAACGGGGCGACTATCTGAACTTCGACTACCTCGCCATCTGCTGGAACGCCCCCGTCAGGAGCAAGTACATCAGCTCCCTGCGCTTCTCGTTCAACATCAACAACCTCGCCACCATCACCTCTTACAGCGGGCTGTCGCCGATGATCAACAGCTACGTGGTGGACAATACGCTGGGCATCGACGACAAGCGCACCTATCCTCCTTATCGCACTTACTCCATCGGAGTGAGCATCAAGTTTTAAGCATGGTATCCTAACACAAACATCTGTTTCACATGAAGTATTTACGCCATTCTCTATTGATTCTAAGTGTCATGACACTGACCGGCTGCCTGGACGAGAACGCAAGGGACAGTCTCGACGAAAGTCAGGTCTATACCTCGGCGAAGGCTGTCTACGTCAATGCCGTCGCCACCTTATATAATTATATGGGAAGCGACAAGGACAGCGAGGGACTGCAGGGAACCTATCGCGGTGTCTACGACTACAATACCTTCACGACCGACGAGGCGCTCATTCCCGTGCGCGGCGGCGACTGGTACGACGGCGGCTTCTGGGAGAACCTGTACCTGCACCGCTGGAAGACGGATGACGGACCGCTTTACAATACCTGGTTATATTTCTACAAGGTGATCACTTTCAGCAATGACGGTCTTGCCACCATCGACAAGTACAGGCATCTGCTTACCGACACACAGTACAAGGCCTACCGGGCCGAGGCGCGTGCCGTCCGTGCCATGTTCTATTATTACCTCATGGATATGTTCGGCAATGTCCCGCTGATAACGGGCGTGGAGGAGATCCCGGGGAATGCCGTCCAGACAGGCCGGCCGGAAGTGTTCAGATTCGTCGTGAAGGAGCTGCAGGAGGTCGAGCCGCTGCTTCCGGCAGGGCACAGTAACTTCGAGGGCAAGGACTACGGACGCGTGACGCGCTCTGTCGCCGACTTCCTTCTGGCCAAACTCATGCTGAATGCCGAGGTGTATGCCGACGCCGACTGGACGGACGGCCAGCAGCCGGACGGCAGCCAGCTGTACTTTGCGGTCGACGGCCAGCAGATGAACGCCTGGCAGGCCTGCAAGCACTACTGCGACAAGGTGACGGCCGCCGGCTTCACACTGGCACCCGACTACCTGAGCAACTTCTCTGTCCACAACGAGAACTCGCCGGAGAACATCTTTGTCATTCCGATGGACAAGCACCTCTATAAAGCCCAGTTCCAGTATCTGTTCCGTTCCCGCCACTATGCCCACGGCGGTGCGGTAGGCACTTCCTCGGAGAACGGCTCCTGTGCGACGCTCTCCACCGTCCGCACCTACGGCTATGGAACCAGCGCGGTGGACAGGCGTTATGCCTATAACCTCTATTCCGACACGGTGCGTGTGAACGGTGAGATCGTCCGTCTGGAGAACGGAGACCCGCTTGTCTACATGCCGCTTGAAGTGGAGGTGAACCTCACGAACAGTCTTTATGTAAAGACGGCAGGGGCACGGATGGCGAAGTATGAGGTGGATCCCAATGCCTACAACGACGGAAAGAGTCCCGACAACGACATTGTCCTCTTCCGCTATGCCGATGTCCTGCTGATGAAAGCCGAGGCAGAGGTGCGCAACGGCGAGAACGGCGATGCCGAGCTGAACGCTGTGCGCAGCCGCAGCGGAATGGGCTACAGGGCGGCCACCCTGGACAACATCCTTGCCGAACGGCTCATGGAGCTGATGTGGGAAGGATGGCGGCGCAACGACCTCATCCGCTTCGACCGTTTCCACCGGTCCTACGACCAGCGGACGGCACCGACGACGGAAGCCGACCACCACACCATCGTCTTCCCGATTCCGGAACGTGTCGTCGACCTCAACGGCAATCTGGTACAGAATAAAGGCTATCGGTCCGGGCGCAAATCCGCTCTCCGATGAAAGCGGATTTCAAGGAACAGCTGCTGCCCGTCGTGCTTTTCCTTCTGCTGCTCGCCTTGCCCGACGGGTACGTGGGATGGCGGTATGTGCTGCCTTCCCGGGCCTTCGGGCTGGGCGTTGTCTGGCTTCTGCCGACCGTGGCGACTGTCACCACCTTCTATCTGTTCCGTGCGGGAATCTACCATAATGCGCTCCTGCGTGCCTTCACGGTACTCCTGCTCTGTCTCGACCTGCCCAGACTGCTGTTCGTCCTGTTGCAGTTTGTCCTCCCGCCGGAGGCCGCCCTGCTGTGTGCTGCCGCCCTGATAGCCGTCTTCGTCTACGGCTTCTTCTTCGGCTGGCGGCGGATCATGGTGCGTACGGCGGTCTGCGAGTCGGCACTGCTACCCCCGGCTTTCGACGGTTATCGTATCCTGCAGCTGAGCGACCTGCACCTCGGCACGTATCTCCGCAATCCCGGATTCATCAGGAAACTGGTGCGGATGGTCAACGAACAGAAACCGGACCTGGTGGTTTTCACCGGCGATCTGGTGAATGTGCGGGCAGACGAGGTGCTGCCTTTCCTTGCCGACCTCAGCCGGATCACCGCTCCGGATGGCGTCTACAGTGTCATGGGCAACCATGATTACTGCGAATACGGCATGGAGGCGACTGCCGGGAACAGGTGCGGCGACCGGAAAGGGGCATTCGCCCAGGAACCGCCCGCCCTGCGCAACCAGCGTGTGCTGGAGTATCTGGAGGAGAAGATCGGCTGGCATCTGCTGATGAACCGCCATGTCCATATTGTCCGTAAGCGCCGGCGGGAGGGAGCGGACGAGAGCGAATCGATAACCCTGATCGGTGTGGAGAATATCAGCCGGCCGCCTTTCAAGAGCATGGGCGACCTGGGGAAGGCCATGGAGGGACTGGCCGCCGGGACGTTCAAGATCCTGCTCAGCCACGACCCTACGCATTGGCGGCGGGGCGTCCTACACAAGACGGACATCGCCCTTACCCTTTCCGGCCATACCCATGCCGGCCAGCTGAAGATCGGCCGGTTTTCTCCCGCCAAGTGGGCGTACCATGAGTGGGGCGGCAAATACGTAGAAGACGGTTCCATGCTGTATGTCTCGCTCGGTATCGGCGGTACGGTTCCGTTCAGGTTCGGGGCGTGGCCGGAGGTGAACGTGATCCGTCTGGTCCGCAGGCAATGAGCGGGATTTCCCTCCGTTCCTTCACGCCGAAGGCAGTGCTGCAGGCACGGCGGGAATCCGCCCGTTTGGCGGCCGAAGCATAAAAAACAGGCTTGGGATAGAAAAAAGTCCATGGAAATTTTGGCAGTTCGGGAAAAAGTGCTACCTTTGCAATCGCAATTCAGAAATGAGTTGAATGTTCATTGGGATATGGTGTAATGGTAACACTACAGATTCTGGTCCTGTCATTCCTGGTTCGAATCCGGGTATCCCAACAGAGAGAGAGTTGATGATTCAACTCTCTTTTTTTTGTCTTATAACAAACCAGATGACGGCCGGTGCAGGGATCCGTGAGGCTCTCCGGAACATGCCCTTGCGTTGAGCAAGGATTGTCAGGGGAGGAGAGGGCAGGCCTGTGCAGTCCCCGTCAGTAGATAAAAGAACCAGAAGAGAGATGAAAAAGATGATTACAGCCCTGCTGGCAGCATTGGGCGTCAGTCTTGGCGCAACGGCGCAGGAGCTTTTTGAGAATGTAGATGTCAACCGTTTCGAGCAGGTCATCAGTTCCGATTCTGTCCAGCTGGTGGATGTCCGTACACCGGCGGAATATGCCGAAGGGCATCTTGCCGGGGCGGTGAACATCAATGTGAAGGATTCTGCCTTCCTGACAAATGCGCTCGCCCGGCTCGACAGGAAGCGTCCTTGCGCCGTCTATTGCCGTTCGGGCAAGCGTTCCGCCATTGCCGCTCTGCTCCTTGCCGGGAAAGGGTATTCCGTCACCAATCTTCGGGGCGGAATCATCGCATGGACAGAAGCCCGGAAGAAAGTCGTCAACGAATAGGGAGGCGGCCGGCGGTCAGATCACAGGCCGTCGGAAGAGCGGGATTCTGTCTTGAAACCGTCGGCCCGGTCTGAGAGCAGGCCGAAAGGCGGTCAACCGGAAACATTGAACCGCACGCCCCGGACATCAGGCACCCCCGGAATGGTCTCCAGCCGGTCGGGACTCGGCTTCCCGACGGCCGGGAACTGGATTCCCAGCGGCTGGGAACAGGAATCCCGACCGGTTGGGAACAGCATTCCCTGTGCCGTCGGAAAGCCTCTTGCCGTCGGAACCTGACATCCTGTCTGTCCTATTGGCTCAGACCGGCATCATCCACTTGCCTGCGGTCCGGGTATGTCTGTCCTCCGGCCTGTCAGGCTGTATCCCGGGAATAGGACAACTGTTTCCCATCATACAGATCTGATTTGAGGGTGTGTCAAAATGCAAATACCATTTTGATCATCTTACAGTTTGAGACAATTCATTAAAAAGGGTCATTTCTGTACTCGATTTTGAGTAAAGAAATGATCTTATCTTTGCTTTCAGGAAAAACCTGCTTATAGTTTGAAAGTTGTCAGGTTATTAATTTGCATTTTATACATCCTTTTTTTATTATCGGTCTGATGAGGTCTGCATGACAGACCCGCCCGCAGTTCATCCCTACGTCATACAGAAATCTTATTCGTTCCATTCCAGCTGCCGGATAGCTGTCGGCTTCACAATGGGAATGGAAAATCCCCCTCCTGCACCGGTAGAAAACGTTTTGTCCCAACAGATTCCCACCCTGTCCAAAATGAGCAAAACATTGTCCATTTTGTGCTTGCGCCGTATCGGGAAGTCTATTAATTTTGCCACATCAAACGGATCGCCTCTCTCTCTGGCAGGCTGCTCCTGACCTGGACGATGGTGTCATCGGTCAGCCTTTTCAGCCTTGTTGCAGGGAGGACAGGAGTCGGCCGGCCGGCTCTGGGGAGCACGATTTCTTATACCGGATACAATTATCTATATAACTAAAAACCAATATGATTTACAAAAGCAATTTTAAAGCGCGCTTGTTCTGTATGGTTTTCCTTGTCTTTCTCGTCACTGCGTCTTCTTTCGCACAGAATGTCAGGACGGTGACAGGCACGGTGTCGGACGACAATGGGGAAGCCCTTGTCGGTGCGACCGTGACGACAGGGAGGCAAGGGAAAGGCACTGTCACCGATCTTGACGGAAAGTTCGTCCTTGAAGTAGACGGGCAGACGGCAGAAGTGCAGGTCTCCTATGTCGGTTACAAGACCCGGACGGTGCGCATCCCCGCAAGGGGACCGCTGTCTGTCACGCTTGCCTCTGACGAGCAGGTTCTGCAGGAGGCTGTCGTCATCGGTTACGGTGTACAGCGCAAGAGCGATCTTACCGGCTCCGTGTCGAGTGTGGGCAGCAAGGATTTCAATCAGGGGGTGGTCAGTTCGCCCGAGGCACTGGTCAATGGCAAGGTAAGCGGTGTGCAGATTGTCAACAGCGGCGGCTCGCCCTCGGCGGGCAGTACCATCCGTATCCGCGGCGGTGCATCGCTCAATGCGTCCAACGACCCGCTGATAGTGCTCGACGGCATGCCCATGGAAGTCGGCGGATCCGTCTCCGGCAGCGGCAACTTCCTGAGTCTCATCAATCCGAACGACATCGAGAGCATGACCATCCTCAAAGACGCATCTTCGACTGCCATCTACGGTTCGCGTGCTTCCAACGGCGTCATCATCATCACCACTAAGAAGGGCACCAGTTCCGTCCACCCGAAGATCACGTTCTCCTCGACGAACGCCCTCCAGACTCCCACCCGGACGGCTGACATGATTACACGTGACGAGCTGTACCGTCTGGTGCGCACTTACGGCAATGACAGCCAGAAGTCGCTGCTCAACGACGGTGTCGACACCGACTGGAACAAAGAAATATTCCATACCGCTTTCGGAACGGACAACAACCTTGGTGTCTCCGGCAGGGCTGGTGCGATACCTTACCGCCTGTCCCTCGGCATAAGCGGCCGGAACGGAATCCTGCGGACGGACAATGTGACCCGCTATACCGGCAGCCTTACGCTCACTCCCACCCTCCTGGACAACCGTGTCAAGCTGAATGTCAACTTGAAGGCGACCTATGGCGACAACCGATTTGCCAATACGGAAGCCATCTGGAGCGCTGCCACGCACAATCCCTGTTCGCCGGTCTATTCGGGCAGCGATGCTTTCCTCGGCTATCACGAAGCGGTCGATGCCAACGGCATTCCTGTCACGGGTGCCACGGGAAATCCGGCAGGACTGCTTTCCAACTATCATTCCACGAGCAAGGTCTGCCGGGTCATCGGCAGCCTCGATGCAGATTACAGCTTCCGTTTCCAGCCCGGTCTCCACGCCCACCTTACGCTCGGCTATGACGGGTCGTGCGGCCGGGGACACGTCTATGTGCCACACGATGCCTACCAGTATTACAACACAGGAGGCCGCAACTACGGGTACGGACCGCAGAAGAACCGGAACAGGCTGTTCACGTTCTATTTCAACTACAACAGATATGCGGAGCGTATCAAGAGTAACTTTGAGGTCACGGCCGGTTACGACTACCAGTTCTGGAAGTACACCAACGCCGCCTACACCGAACTCAATGACAGAGAACCGGCCGAGCAGCAGGCTGCCTCTGCCGCCGATGACCAGCGGCATGTCCTGCTCTCGTATTACGGCCGTCTGAACTACAGTTTCGACGGCAGGTATCTGCTCACGGCCAGTCTGCGCCGCGACGGTTCCTCCCGCTTCGGCAAGGACAGCCGGTGGGGTTCTTTCCCGTCGGTCGCGCTGGGATGGCGGGTGTCTGAGGAAGGCTTCTTCAAGGTGCTCAAACCGGCTTTCAGCACGCTGAAGCTGCGTGCCAGCTATGGTGTGACCGGGCAGCAGGACGGCATTGCCAATTACAGCTATCTGCCTTTGTACACGCTCAGCCAGCGCGGGGCTTATTATATGTTCGGAGGTGTCCCGACGGCAACCTACCGTCCGTCTGCATACAACAGCAGTCTGAAGTGGGAGACGACAAAGGCCTGGAACTGGGGGCTGGACTTCGGATTTTTCGGCGACAGGATCACAGGTTCCATCGACTATTACCGCCGCAGGACAGAAGATCTGCTGGCCACGGTTCCCGTTGCAGCCGGTACGAACTTCAACAAGCAGATGCTGAGCAACGTGGGGAACATCACAGGCGAAGGTGTGGAAATGTCCCTTTCGGCAACTCCCGTACAGACCGCCGACTGGCAATGGAGCCTCAGCGGCAACGCCACGTGGCAGAGCAACAAGATCACGAACCTCCGTCTCAATGCCCGTTCGGCATCGCCCCACACGCCGGCCGGTGCCATCGACTCGCATTATGTACAGGTGCTGTCAGAGGGGCATGCACCTTATAGTTACTACGTCTACAAGCAGATTTATGACGAGAGGACAGGACTGCCGATAGAAGGACTCTATGCCGACCTCAACGGCGACGGAAAGGTAGACTCGAAGGACCTGTACCATCACCATTCGCCGTCGGCCGACTGGCTCTTCGGTCTCTCCACGTCAGTGCGCTGGAAGCGGCTCACGCTGAGCACATCGCTCCGTGCCAGTGTCGGCAATTATCTCTACAACGGGATGGCGATGAATACGGGTGCATGGGAGACGATGTCGTACAACAGCTACCAGCTCAACCGACTCCATGCCAGCTATCTGGAGACACATTTCCAGAAACGGCAGTTCGAGAGCGACCTCTATGTGGAGAACGCTTCGTTCCTGAAGATGGACAACCTGCAGCTGTCGTACAATTTCGGGAAGATTGCGAAGTGGTGTTCGCTCAACGCCTCGTTCATGGTGCAGAACGTGTTTACCCTCACGGATTACACGGGTGTCGACCCGGAGTGCCAGGGCGGCATAGACATGAGCGTGTACCCGCGTCCCCGTATCTATTCTCTGACCATTGGACTGGATTTCTAAAACATCGAAAACAATGAAGACGAAACATATCATTCTTATTACTCTGGCCGTATGCGGTCTGAATGCCTGCACGGCTGATCTCGACCAGACTCCCCATACCGACAGCCAGCATTCCGCCGGTGAAGTCTACGGCACGGAAGAAGGATACAGGCAGGCACTTGCCAAACTGTATGCCTCGTTTGTCATCACCGGACAGGAACAGGGCGGCGGCAATGCCGATCTGGCAAGCAACAGCGGCTACGACTTCCTCCGCGGCTACTTCAACCTTCAGGAAGCTCCGACCGACGAGCTGGCCGCCACATGGCTCTCGGGCGACAAGATAGAGGGACTGACCTATATGTCGTGGGATGCCAGCGACCCCTGGGTGGCCGACACCTACTATCGTGCATACTATACGATTGCCTTGTGCAATGAGTTCCTGCGGCACGACACGGAAGCGGCTGCCGCCGGCAACGCCCATCTGAAGGCCTACCGTGCAGAGGCCCGCTTCCTGCGTGCGCTGTCCTACTACTACGTGCTCGACCTTTTCGGGAAGGGTCCTTTCGTCGATGAGACGATGGGTGTCGGATCTTACACGCCCGGGTGTTACAGCAACAGGCAGCTCTTCAGTTATATCGAATCGGAACTGAAAAGCATATCCTCCGACGGCCTGCAGGACCCGCAGTCGTGCGAATACGGACGTGCATCAAAGGCTGCTGCATGGGCTCTGCTGGCGAAGCTGTACCTCAATGCAGAAGTGTACGGTGCCGGCGCACACTATACCGACTGCATTGCCTGCTGCAGGAAGATAGCCGCTGCCGGTTTCTCCCTCGAACGGGAGTACGGCAAGCTGTTCAATGCCGACAATGACAAACGCACGCAGGAGATAATCTTTCCGTTCGTCGTCGATGCGGTCCATACCGTCTCCTGGGGGGCTACGACCTTTATCGTCTGCGGGGAATGCGGCAACACCAGCTCGCAGGATCCCGCCCGGTACGGTCTGACGAACGGATGGGGGATGTTCCGCGTGCGGGGCGAGCTGCCCCGGCTCTTTGCAGGTACGGAGAAGAAGGACAGGCGGTATATGTTCTATACGGACGGACAGCAGCAATGGCTTCCGAAGGCGGTCGACGACCAGTCCGAGGGCTATTTCGGAGAGAAGTACTCCAATCTTACCGATGCGGGCGAGCCGGCCAGCAATACCGGGGCAGCTGGGTGCAGCATCGATTATCCTGTGTTCCGCCTCGCGGATGTGTACCTCATGCTTGCTGAGAGCGTGCTGCGTGGAGGACAGGGTGCGTCACGTGCCGAGGCGCTGCAATGCGTCAACCGTGTGAGGGAGCGTGCCTTCGGCAATGCCGACGGCGACATCCGTGCGGCGCAGCTCACGCTGAAGTTCATCCTCGACGAGCGGGGGCGCGAACTCTATTGGGAGTGTACGCGCCGTACGGATCTCATACGGTACGGCCTGTTCACAGGGGATGCGTACACGTGGCAGTGGAAAGGCGGCGTGGCAGACGGACGTGCCACGGACAGCCGGTACAATGTCTATCCGATTCCCGCGGCCGAACTGTCGGCCAACCCCAATCTTTCAAACGAAAATTATTAACTCCCTGATAGGTTATGAACAAAACAAAATATTTTTTACTATCTTTGCTGGCCGTCCTGTCCTCTGCCTCATGCAGCACCGATGCTGACCTGATTTCCTCCAGCGGAGCACAGGCGGTAGAACTGGACGGATCCGGCGATGTCGTCCTTGACAAGAACCATAAGCCGGATCTTGCCCTGACCCTCTACTGGACGGACAATTCCCGGCTGTCCACCAGCGATGAGCGTGTACAGGCACCGGCCGGTACGACAGCAAACACGCTGCAGTTCGCCGGTACGGAGGATTTCTCCTCTCCGGTGGAAGTCCTCACCAAGGCCGGCAGCACTTCCCTGCAGTACACGGTCGAGGCACTCAACACGCTTGCCGGACGGCTGGGGCTGGCGGGCGATACGCCGTCGCCCCTGTACATACGGATGAAGTCGGTGCTGGCGAACAACCTGGATCCCGTGTACAGCAACGTTTACCGCATACAGGTCACCCCTTACCGGATTGACATGAGCCGGGCCTTCATCCTCGCCTCCGACCGTACTGACACCGGCAGGCGGCTTTCTTCGCCCGAGTCCGACGGCATCTACCGCGGGTTCGTGGGGGCTGCCGGATGGTACAACTGGTGGTTGCAGGAAGGCGACGGCACGCTCTGGGGCAATGTCGGCGACGACGGCGGCGGCAAGGCGTTTGCGGCAGGCAGCGGCGAGACGCATTGGAACTTCTGGTTTCCGGGGCCGTCAGGCTGTTACTACACGGTCGTGAACACCCCGCGGCAGGAATGGAGTGCACTGTACATTCCTTCGCTCTCCGTCAGCGGAGCCATCGAGGGCGAAATGACCTACGACAGGAAGACGGGCAGGTGGACGCTGCCCTTCCATGCGGCATCAGCCGGAGAGGTCAGAATCCGTATCAGCGGTACCGGCAGGCAATACAATGTCTCTACCGGGACAGACGACGAGGCTGCCCTCCGCACGGACGTGGCATTTGGCATGGAGAACGGGAAGATCACATTCGGTTCTGTCCCTACTGACATCACGGTGCAGGTTCCTTCTGCGGGCGACCAGACGCTGATGCTGGATCTTTCCGATCCGACGGGCTGGACCTGCACGGCGGGCAAGGGCAGCACTTCGGAAGAAGTCCCGGGAAAGCTGTACATCCTCGGCAACGACGACCTGTGGGACTACACGGAATATCTGACGCTGTACGACGAGGACAATCTCTGCTATGCTGCAGCGGTCAGTTTCAATTCCTCATGGGGCTATTACTTCTCGAAGGCTTATCAGGACTGGACGGAAATCGACCAGGATCCCGCCACGGAGGAGAAGAAGCTCACCGTGAAAGGCCGGAACATTCCCCAGCCCGGCAAAGGACTGTATGTCGTATGCGCCTCGCTCGGATGGATGAACTACTGGTACCCGATGGACGAGGCTGTCACGGAAGTCGCATATGCCGGCTTCAACGACAGCTGGGAACCGGTCGGCATGAAGGCCGTCGAGGGCCGTCCGGGTGTGTACACCGCAACCGTTGCCGCGACGGCCGGCACGCCGTGGGGCGTACAGATACTCCTCAACGGTTCCTGGACGCACTTCTTCGGCACGCAGGGTGACGGCACACTCCGCTGGGGCAGGAAGGGGACCAGTGCGCCGAAGGGATGGAAGGTCGGAAAAACCTATACCTTCATGGTCGATCTCTGCAAAGGCACTTATACATTAACTGAACAATAAACAACATCCTTATACAACTATAAAATGAAGAAGAAGTTTTTTAATATGATTGCCCTGCTGCTGTTCATCACAGGCGTGCAGGCATCCTGCAACAAAGAAGACAGTCCCGTGACCTCCCCCCGGCAGCCGGAACAGACACCGGCCGCAGCCGGAACGTTCGCCAAAGGTGCGGACATAAGCTGGGTGACCCAGCTGGAGAGCGAGGGACAGAGCTTCTATGACAGGAACGGCGGGCGCACGGAACTCATGACACTGCTCAAAAGAGACTGCCATGTAGACGCCGTCCGGCTGCGTGTCTGGGTAAATCCGGCATCGGGCTGGAACAACGCCGACGATGTGCTGGTGAAGGCACGCCGGGCAGCTGCACTGGGGCTGAGGGTCATGATCGACTTCCATTTCAGTGACAGCTGGGCTGATCCGGGACAGCAGACCGTTCCGGCAGCGTGGGCAGGCTATGACCTCCCGCAGATGAAGACGGCGGTGGCCGCCCATGTCACGTCGGTGCTGACGAAACTGAAGTCGTTCGGCATCACCCCTGAATGGGTACAGGTAGGCAACGAGACCCGCACGGGCATGCTGTGGCCGCTGGGCAGCATTGACAAGGGCGGCAACTATGCCGAACTGTCCAATGCAGGCTACGATGCGGTAAAGGCCGTATTCCCCGGGGCCAAGGTCATCATACACGTCGACTGCGGCGACAACCTGGCGTTCTATACCCGTGTCTTCGACTATATGCGGCAGTACGGCGGGAAGTACGATGTCATCGGTATGTCGCTCTATCCCGAAAAGGGAAAGGGTGCCGTGTATGCAGACAAATGTGTAGACAATATCAAGACGCTGTATGCCACCTATGGAAAACCGGTGATGGTCTGCGAGATCGGCATGGACTACGACAATGCCGAGGAGTGCCGCGACTGCATCGCTTCGGTCATCCGCAAAGGAAAGGCCACAGGACATCTTGAAGGGGTCTTCTACTGGGAGCCGGAAGCACCTGCCGGTTATAACAAAGGCTACAACAAGGGCTGTTTCGTCAATGGGACACCGACAGTGGCACTGGACGCCTACGCCGAATAGGTACGGCGGAGAGAACAGCTGGAAGGAGGGTGTGTCAAAGGTCTATATGGTATGTGACACTCTTTCCTGCTGCTGTCGCCATGTCTTCCGGACGCTGCACTTCAGGCATTAGTTGTCCGTGTTGTATTCGTCTGATATACAGTCGTTTATAAACCGCCTTGGAAAAGGTGCCTGATTGCCTTGCAAGTAGGCCTCGATTGAAGCCCAAGTAGGCCTTGATTGACGTGCAAGTAGGCCTTGATTGAAAATCAGGCAGGCCTTGGTTGTCGGGAAGGTGTTTTTTCAGTAAATTTGCAGATGTCTGGCCGTATCGGCAGGACAGGCACAGAGCCGTCCGCCTTCCGGCTGCAGTCTTTTGGTATGACAAAGATGTTCAGATTTTCGAGACGAGGCACGGCCCTGCTGGTGCTCATCCTCCTGATGACGGGCCGCATGGCAGCCCGGACACCGCACTTCGCCCGGTTTTTCAATGTTTCTCTGCCTTATGCGGCGAACGAGGTGGAACAGGTGTGGCAGGATCGCCAGGGGATGGTCTGGCTCATCACGAGGCAGGGCGTGTTCACCTACGACGGTTACAGCACCCGGAAGATCACCGGCGGCAGCTTCTGGACTGCTGCCGCATTGAACCGCGACATCCTTATACTGGGCGGTGACGACGGACTCCGGTTTCTCGACATCAGGACCGAACGGCTCTGCAGCCCTCTGGGTAATGTCCCGCAGACGGGCGAGATACGTGTCGTCGTCATGTCGGGGGGAGTCCTCTATGCGGGGACGAAGTCGAACGGTCTCTTCAGCTTCGACACCCGGCGCCGGCTGTGGCAGCGGTATATGGTTCCGGGCGGCAAGGACAATATCATCTACGCCATCCGGCCTGTCGGCAACGGCGTGTACATAGGCCATCTGAAGGGACTCTCTTTCGTGGACGGCAGGGGAAACATAAGGGACACGGGCATACACGACAATGTCTACAGCATCGGTACAGACCGGAGACGCAGGTGTCTGTGGGTCGGCACGGAGCACGGTCTCCTGCACCGCAGTCTGGTGAGCGGAAAGACGGCCCGTGCCCTGACGGGCAGTACGTACAACCATCCCCTCGTCCTGCCTGACGGCAACCTGCTCGTCGCTTCTGAATACGGCATGCTGGTGTTCAACCCGGAAAGCGGAATCAGACGGACGGTGAGCCATGATGTGTCGTCGCCTCTGTACAGTCTGCCCAGCAACCGTATCAACAGCTTCTTCCGCGATCGTCGGGGCAATATATGGATCTCCACCGACCGCGGGGCGGCATTCGCCCGGCAGGCGGATCCTTTCGAGTATACCCGCATTGTCGACATGACCCGCTCGAACGAGGGAAACACCTTCACGAACGTCCTCGAGACGGCTGACGGGGAGAAGTGGCTCGGAGGAGAGAACGGAATCCTGCACGTCACGGGGCGGGGCTGCAGATGGTTCAGGGTCGGCAGCGGACTGAAGAAGAACATGATACGCCATATCTATGAAGACCGTGACCATGACATCTGGATTGCTACGGATGCGAGTATAGCCAGGTACGACCGGCAGGCGGACCGGTTCGACTATTTCACCCTCACCGGCAGCGACGGACGGAATTCGGACTGGGCCTATGCCCTCTACGAAGACGACCGGCGGAGGCTGTGGGTGGCCACCTACATGGGCGGACTGTACGTCGTCGACAAGAAGGCGCTGCTGCGGAGCGGCGGGACTTACCGGATGCCGCGGTCGCCCTTCGGGAAGGATGCCGAGCTGGTAAGCACGGCCTACCGGCTTGTTCCGGACGGCAGCGGACACCTGTGGACCTATACCGGCAAGGGACTGGTGTCCATCGACACACGCAGTTTCCGCGTGTCGCTCAGGCGGAAGATGTTTCTTGACGGCATGACGGTGGCAAGAGGCTCTGTATGGATTGACGTGCAGGGCCGTCTTTACAGATACGAGATGGCATCGGGCAGGTACACCGATACCGGGTTCAGCGTGGATGACGGCATGATCTATGCCTTCGTGAACGAGAACGCCCGGGTATGGATGTCGACGTCAGAAGGACTTTTTTACATCGACCTGCACGACAATACGGTCCATTCTTCGGGCAAGCCCGAGTACAGGTTCACGGCCGGTACTTACGTGGGTGCAGACCGTTCGATATGCTGGGGCGGACAGGATGTCGTGGCCAGGCAGCGGATATCGGACGGAAGGAACGGCCGTGACGTGGATGTTTACGTCACGGGGATAAGCGTCGACGGCAGAGCTGTCGGCGGCATTGTCCCGCGCTTTGCCACGGATATCGGTCTTGGCGGAAGGAAGAACATCTCCATCTTCCTTTCCACCTACGACTACGGCAACGGCAGCTCGGAAGTACTGTGGTACAGACTGGGCGACGGCAACCGCTGGATGCCGCTGGCTGCGGGGACGAACAGCATCGCCCTGCCGGCCCTGCCGGGCGGTGCCTGCGAACTGTATGTGTCGGCCGGTCCCCGGTCGGGCAGCGTCAGGAAGTACACGCTCAGGGTGCCCTATCCCTGGTACCGGCAGTGGTGGGCATGGCTGCTGTATCTTCTGTCGTCCTCGTCGCTTGTCTATGCAGTCTTCTCCTTTTACAGAAGGCGTGCGCAGCAGGAGCTAAGAGAACGCGAACGGGAGAACGCCATCGCCCTGACGGAACAGAAGATGGACTTTTTCGTCGAGATGTCGCATGAGGTCAAGACACCGCTCAGCCTGATCATAGCCCCGCTGGAGAAGCTGCTGTCGGAAACGACTAATGCCCGTTTCCGCGGGAAGCTGCGGTCGATACATGGCAATGCCATGCGGCTGAGCGACATCATCAACCGCATATTGGACTTCAAGCGGATGGAAGTCGAGGGCGACGACCGGATTCTCGATTCTCATGTCGATTTCGTCTCCCTGGTGGGCAACTGTGTCCGTGAGTTTTCTGACCGGGCACGGGACCGGCAGGTGTCGCTGTCGTTCCACAGCTCCGTAGAGACGCTCTGGATGGATGTTGACATCGTCAAGATACAGTCGGTCGTCCGCAACCTCCTGTCCAATGCTGCAAAATATGTTGACGACAGGACGGGGCGGATTACGGTCAGCGTCGGTACGGGACAGGGCTGCGCAACGGTCAGCGTTGCTGACAACGGGCCGGGTGTCCCGGCAGGCGAACTCCGCCGGATCTTCTATAAGTACTACAAAGGCGACAGCCAGCATGACGGTACGGGGCTGGGTCTGGCCGTGGCGAGGAAATATGTGGAACTCCATGGGGGGACGATCGCCGCCGAGAATGCCGGCGGGCTGAGGGTGACCTTCTCGATTCCTGTCGGCGAGGCCGGGTACGGACTGTCGGGCGACGGAAGTCGTACCGGCGATGCGGACGGACGGCCGACGGTGCTTGTCGTGGATGACAACCATGACATGGTGGACTTCCTGAAGTCTGCCCTGAACGAGAACTACAGGGCGATGGTGGCTTACAGCGGTGAGGAGGCGATGGAACACGTGGCGGCGACAGTCCCCGACATCATCATCACCGACCAGATGATGCCCGGCATGGACGGGACGGAACTGTGCAGGCGGCTGCGGCATAACCATGCGACAGCAGACACGCCCATCATCATGCTGACGGCAAAAGATGACCAGACGACAGAACTGAAGAGCATTTCGTGCGGTGCCGACGTGTTCATTCCCAAGCCTTTCAATCTGCAGAAACTCCAGCTGCACATGGTACAGCTGCTCAGGCGGAAGGCTTCGATTGTCAAGAGTGCCCATATCGTTTCTATTGCGGAAGAGGGACAGGAAAGAATTGAAACGGTGAATGATGACGAGCGTTTGATGACCGAAATCATGAAGGCCATCAACGGCAATATGTCGTCGGAAGAATTCAATGTAAGCAGACTGTGCGAGCTGATCGGAATCGAACAGAAGCAGCTTTACCGGAAGATGAAGACACTCACAGGGCAGACACCTGTCAGTTTCATACGTGAACAGCGGCTGAAGCGGGCTGCCATGCTGCTTGGACAGGGGCAGCTTACGGTTTCCGAGGTGATGTACCAGGTGGGCTTCAGCAGTCTGTCGTATTTCAACAAATGTTTTACCGGGATGTACAAGGTGTCTCCAAAGGAATACAAAGGCAGCTGACGGCTTCGGCATCGGCGGGAAGGGGGATTGATAAAAGGGAATGAAGGGACGTGCTTTGCAGCAGTCGCCCCTTCATTCCCTCTGTGTGTCTTTGTCTCTTTTTGCTTTTCTTATGTCTCTTTGCTTGCCTTGTGTGTGTCTTCGTTTCCCCTTGTGTGTCTTTATCCTTTCGTGTTCGTCGGACTTATGTGAACCTGTACCGGAGGCTGCCCGGAGGTCATCTGATGGCTGCCAGAAGGTCGGCTACTACATAGCTGGAACCTCCGACGAAGATGAAATCGTCCTTGTCGGCAGCATGAAGGGCGGCACGGTAGGCCTCCGGCACGGTAGGGAAGGTCTCTCCGTGCAGGCCGTAGCCGGCAGCTGTGGCGGTGACTTTCTCTGCCGGGAAGGCACGGCGGGTGGAGGGCTGTGTCCAGTAGTAGACGGCATCGTCGGGCAGCATGGACATGACTGCGTGCAGATCCTTGTCGTCTACCATGCCGAAGACGATGCGCCTGCAGCGGCAGGGCTGGTGACGGATCTGCCGGGAGAGGTACTGCCAGCCTCCGGCATTGTGCCCCGTGTCGCAGATGACCGGCGGACGGTCCTGCAGTTTCTGCCATCTCCCCATCAGGCCTGTAGCCTCGCAGACATCGGCGAAGCCTCGGGCGATGCTGTCGGTATTTCTGATTACGCCTTTATTATACAGGAGCATGGCGGCTGTCAGCACCGTGTTGGCATTCTTCTCCTGATAGCTGCCGCCCAGTTCGCCGGTGATGTTGCCGAAGAAGCGCGTCCGGTAAGCGATGCCGCCGGTAGGGAGTGCGTGTGATGCGCATACGGCCGGAATGTCTTCCGCAAAGACGATGAGCGCGTCCATCTTCTGTGCCTTTGCCTGGAATACGGCCTTTGTCTCGGGTACGGCCTCGCCGATGATGACGGGTACGCCCTGCTTGATGATGCCTGCTTTCTCGCCGGCAATCGCTGCCAGGGTATTACCAAGGAACTGCGTGTGGTCGAGTGAGATGTTGGTGATGATGGACAGGACGGGGGTGATGATGTTCGTGCAGTCCAGTCTGCCGCCCAGACCTACTTCGATGACGGCGATGTCTACCTTCTGTTCGGCAAAGTACTTGAATGCCAGTGCTGTCGTCAGCTCAAAGAAAGACGGATGGAGCGGTTCGAAGAAACTGCGCTCCTGTTCGACGAAATCTATGACTTCCTGTTCCGGAATCATCTGTCCGTTGACCCTGATGCGCTCTCGGAAGTCAACAAGATGCGGACTGGTGTAGAGTCCTACTTTGTAGCCTTCGGCCTGGAGAATGGCGGCCAGTGTGTGCGAACAGGAGCCTTTGCCGTTGGTTCCGGCAACATGGATGGACAGGAAACGGGTGTGAGGATGGCCGAAGTGTTCGTCCAGAGCCTTTGTCGTACCCAGTCCTTCTTTATAGGCGGAAGCACCGATGTGCTCGAAGACGGGGGTGCTGGCAAACAGGTATTTTACAGTTTCTTGGTATGTCATGGGATGGGTGGGGTAGGAGGAGATGGGCGATGATAAGCGATGATGGCTGGTGATGGGCGATGATGGGCTGTGATAAGCGATGATGGGCGGTGATAAGCGGTGATAAGCGTCTATGAGAACAGTTTACGGAAGTTCTCGAAGATGGAGTGCTTGGTCGTGGTGTCGCCTTTGAAGTTTTCGCTCTCACGCAGCCTCTCGATGGCTTTCCGCTCTTCTTTGTTCAGTTCCTTCGGGACATACACGCTGATGTGGACGATCAGATCGCCTGTGCCGATTCCATAGCCCTGGACGGCAGGCAGTCCCTTGCCGCGCAGGCGGAGCGTCTTGCCCGGCTGCGTGCCCGGTTCGATCTTGATCTTCACGCTGCTCCCGTCAATGGTCGGGATGTCAGCCTGTCCGCCCAGTACCGCCGTCGGGAAATCAAGCAGGAGATTGTAGATGACATTCTGTCCGTCTCGGATGAAGGTGTCGTCGGGCTCTTCCTCTATGTACACTTGGATATCTCCCGTCACACCGTTGTGTCTTCCGGCGTTACCCTTGCCCGGGACGTTGACAACCATACCCTCGGCTACGCCTGCCGGGATGTTGATTTCGACGACTTCTTCGCCTTTGACGATGCCTTCTCCATGGCAGTGGCTGCACTTGTTCTTGATAACGGTCCCCTCGCCGCCGCAGACATGGCAGACAGTCTGGGTCTGCATCATGCCGAAGATGCTCTGCTGGGTGCGGATTTCCACGCCCGTTCCATGACAGTTCGGGCAGGTCTCGCTACCGCTGCCGGCCTCTGCTCCAGAGCCGTGGCAGTGGTCGCAGGTAACATCCTTGCGCACCTTGAACTTCTTGGTGACACCTGTCGCTACCTCTTGCAGGGATAGCCGGACCTTCAGACGCAGGTCCGTACCCCGGTATCTCTGTGCCTGATGTCCGCCTCTGCCACGCCCGCCGAAGATGTCGCCAAACATGGAGAAGATGTCGTCCATGGAGAATCCGCCGGCTGCACCGAACGGACTGCCGCCGCCAAATCCGCCGCCCGGTGCATCGAAACCGAACTGGTCGTACATCTGCCGTTTCTGCGGGTCATGCAGCACATCGTATGCTTCGGCGGCTTCCTTGAACTTTGCCTCTGCCTCCGTATCACCCGGATTGCGGTCGGGATGATACTTGATGGCAAGTTTCCTGTATGCTTTCTTTATCTCGTCTTCTGAGGCGCTCTTGCTGACACCCAGCACCTCGTAGTAGTCTCTTTTTGCCATTCTTCTTTATGGAATTTAAGGAGGCAGGGAGAGCTGCAAAGGGGAAGGCGGCCGCCTCGACCCTTATGTCCGGAGTGCCGAGGGGACAGCCCCCGCATGAGTGGGGATTTCCTTCAGCGCCTCTTCGTCTCTTTCTGTCTCCTTCCGATATTATTGTCCGACGGCCACTTTCGCATGGCGGATGACCTTGTCGTTGAGCGTGTAACCCGTCTGTACGCAGTCGATCACCTTGCCTTTCTTTTCGTCGCCCATGCCCGGGACCATTGCGATGGCCTCATGGTAGTCGACGTTGAAGTCGGCGTTGTCGGTTTCGATCTTCTTTACGCCTAACGTTTCCAACACCTTGATGAACTTCTTGAATATCAGTTCAAAGCCCTCCTTGATAGCCTGCGGGTCTTCCGTCTTGTCGGCAATGGCCCGCTCGAAATCGTCGAGAACCGGCAGGACGGCGGTTACCGTCTTCTCGCTTCCGTTGAGGATAAGCTCCGACTTCTCCTTCAGCGTGCGCTTCTTGTAGTTGTCGAATTCAGCCGCCAGACGGATATATTTGTCTTTCCACTCCTCGGCCTCTTTCTGTATTGCGGCCTCCGTATCAGCCTCCTGTTCTGCGGTTTCATCCGCTTCGGTCTCTGCTCCGGCGTTCTTTTCCGACTGCTCCGGCTCTTCGTTCCGGGCTGTCTTTTCGCTGTACTGTTCCAGCTCTTCGCCTTCCACGTTTATATTCTTCTTTTCTTTCCTCATATCTGAATGCTGTTGGTCAGGGTATGTTTCGCAAAAAGTATGCCATCTTTGTCACGCTTCGTACATCCCTGCTTTCTGTTCCTTGATCTGTTCGTCGTGGATATATTCGTCGTAGGTCATCAGCTTGTCGATGGTCCCCTTCGGCGTCAGTTCGATGATGCGGTCGGCCACGGTGTTGATGAATTCGTGGTCGTGGGAGCTGAAAAGGATGTTGCCCTTGAAGCTCACCAGGTTGTTGTTGAAAGCCTGGATGCTCTCCAGGTCGAGGTGGTTGGTAGGCGTGTCGAGAATCAGGCAGTTGGCATTCTGCAGCTGCATACGTGCAATCATGCAGCGCATCTTCTCGCCTCCGGAGAGCACGTTCACCTTCTTTTCAACCTCTTCCTGCTTGAAGAGCATGCGCCCGAGGAATCCCTTCATGGCGACTTCGTTGCCCGGCCCGTACTGCGACAGCCAGTCGACGAGGTTCAGGTCGCTGTTGAAGAACCCGGTGTTGTCCAGCGGGAGATAGGCCGTCGTGATGGTCACGCCCCAGTTGTAAGTGCCGCCGTCAGCCTTGCGGTTGCCGTTGATGATTTCGAAGAGGGCCGTCATTGCCTTCGGATTACGGGAAAGGAAGACGACCTTCTGCCCTTTCTCGATGTTGAAGTTCACGTTGTCGAACAGTACCGTGCCGTCGGCATCCACTGCCTTCAGGTTCTCCACTTCCAGAATCTGGTTGCCCGGTTCGCGCTCCATGCTGAAGATGATGCCCGGGTACTTGCGGCTCGACGGGCGTATCTCCTCGACGTTCAGGCGTTCCAGCATCTTCTTGCGCGAGGTGGTCTGCTTGCTCTTTGCCACATTGGCCGAGAACCGGCGGATGAACTCCTCCAGCTGTTTCTTCTTCTCCTCGGCCTTCATCTTCTGGTTCTGGGCCTGGCGGAGAGCCAGCTGCGAGCTCTCGTACCAGAAAGAGTAGTTGCCGGCGAAGACGGTCACCTTGCCGAAGTCGATGTCGATGGTCTGCGTGCTGACGGAATCGAGGAAGTGACGGTCGTGAGAAACAACCAGTACCGTCTGGTGCTCGTCGATTTCGCCGAGGTAGTCCTCCAGCCACTCAACGGTGTCGAGGTCGAGGTCGTTGGTAGGCTCATCGAGCAGCAGGTTCTCCGGCTTTCCGAAGAGGGCTTTTGCCAGCATGACGCGCACTTTCTCCGTATTCGACAGTTCCGCCATCTGCTTCTGGTGCAGGTCCTCCTTGATACCGAGGTTCTGCAGCAGCTGTGCCGCATTGCTCTCAGCCTCCCATCCGTTCATCTCGGCGAACTTCAGCTCGAGGTCGGCGGCACGGTTGCCGTCCGCCTCGCTCATCTCCGGTTTGGCGTAAAGTTCCTCACGCTCCTTCATGTTCCGCCAGAGCGTCTCGTGGCCCATGAGGACGGTATCCATTACCTTATACCCGTCATATTTGAAGTGGTCCTGCTCCAATACCGACAGCCGTTCGCCCGGCCCCAGTTCCACGGTTCCCTTGTTGGGCTCCAGGTCGCCGGAGATGGCCCGGAGCAGCGTCGACTTTCCGGCGCCGTTGGCACCGATGACTCCGTAGATGTTGCCCGGTGTAAACTTCAGATTAACGTCCTTGTAGAGAATCCGCTTGCCGAATTGGATGGCAAGGTTTGAAAGTGTAATCATCTTTTTCTAATACCTTATTATATTGTAATTCGGCTGCAAAGGTACTACTTTTATTCCATTTCCCCAAAAATCCTCCGTGCTACTACCGGCGTTGTGTGGCCGGCCGTTCTGTGCGTGGGGGCATCTGTCCTTCCTGTGTGTGACGGAGCGGCAACTCCCCGGCAAGGCCTGATTACAAGAGTGTGCTTTTCGGGCAGGGGTGTTGATAGGCCATGGGTGAATGACAGATGGGTGGCTCACCCTGATGGAGAAGTGCTTATGGTTTCAGCCATACGCTTTGCGGCTTCACGATCAACCGGACATTGTTATACGCCATTTTCAGTGTGAGACAGGTGCAGGCGGTATAAGTATCATCGCTGATTTTATGGATGACCAATGCCAAATCAGGATTGGGAGACCCTGGCGTAAGGTTCAGGGGTAACAATAGCTGGATACGGTTGTTGTAAAATTGAGGGACAGCCAGTTGTAGTTGGTTTTTACTCTTTTCTTCACTTCTTCTATGACTCCATCCAATCTACGGCGTATTTCTCCCGAATCCAGAGATTGGATGTGGATGGGGAATCGTGTCAGGTTGTCTTCAATGATATGGTCAAGTTGTGGAATAAGTTGACATCGTGGATTGAAAATCAGATCCTCGGGTTTCTGAAAGAAGTCGGCAATGTCCGGGTGTCTGCTTGGAAATGTTTTTAGCAGTTGGATGTCACTTTCTTTTAGGAAAGCCTTGAAACAATATTGGGGATTGTCCTTTCCTTTCCGAGGTTTGCGGTATTCCTCAAAGAAAGCGAATATAGGCTCCAGATTCTTGGTTACCAATCCCGTATTGAAACAAGCGTGAGAGTTGTTGCTTGTGTATGCCACCTTGTTCTCTGCTTTGAGCTTTCTGAAAATATGTTCCAGATAACTCTTCAAAATTGAATAATGTTTTTCGTTTGCATCCGAGAATTCCCAAACTTCAGGGGCTGCAAGATTCTCGGCCAGGAACTCAATGGCTTTGTCATAGTTGGGGAAGTAGGCAAACTTGAAAAGTGCCGATTCAAAAGTCTTTTTCATGTGTGTAATGAATCTAATGTTAAAAAAAAAAGGATTCTCAAAAATCTGATGAGAATCCCTATTGTCTAACTAAAATTTATCTAAAATGGTTGTGGATAGACCCACACGTCATTATGTTTATGCCGCAAAGATAAGCATTTTCTTGTTCAGTTCCAAATTTTCCCCCTGTTTTTTGTTCTTCCGTTAAATCCATAGATTGGAAACAGAATAAAGGCTAATGCACTTGCAGGATATGACCGTCCGAAATCGGATGGCTTTACAAAGGAGGATAGACTGCAAGATAAGATGCAGAAAAGGGGAACAGATACGAGGTCTGTCCATCAGCAGGTCTTTCTGTCTTCTACAGACAACTTATTCCCCCATCATCGGTGTTTGTAAAATGTTTTCATGCAACGCAAAGCAACACATGCCCTTTTAGCCTCTAACAGATGCCTGATTGACTTGCAACAGGTGCTCTTTCAGAGCATTACTAACGCCCTTTTGAAGTCCAATCAAGCACCTTTTAAAAACGGCTTGATAACCTGTTGGCTTTCTGCTGGTTGCAAACTTGATTTTTTGTATGTGTTTTTATATTTGCAGATGATTTGTCTGCAATTATGTAATGGTTTTTCAAAACCTTGTCTGTATTTTCAACCTATTAAGTTGAAAGGCTTTTGTATCGGAGGGGGCTGATAGAATGGACACTGACCGTCTTGGCTCTATTTTGTTGAATGAACCACCTCGGATCTTCCGTAAGGCTCTACGAAAAGCATCCGCACATTTAACGGAAGAACCGGAAAAGGGACTCTGTCTCCTTCATCAGCAGGCCGACAATGTGCTCCAGCTCTTCTTTGTCCGTCTCGTTGAAATCGTCGGGGCGGGTACTGTCGATGTCGAGCACGCCACGGAAGGTATGTGCGGAATCGTACATCGGGATGACGATCTCGCTGCGTGAGAGGCTGCTGCAGGCGATGTGTCCGGGGAAGTCGTCTACGTCGGGGACGATGAGCGTGTGTCCTTCCTCCCATGCCTTGCCGCAGACTCCCTTTCCGTAAGGGATGGTATAGCAGGCGACGGATCCCTGGAAGGGACCCAGCCGGAGCCGGTCTTTATCCTGCTGCAGGTAGAAGCCGGCCCAGAAGAACCGTTCCGGGAAGGTGTCATGCAGGGCTGCCGACACGTTTGCCAAGATGCCCACAAGGTTTTTCTCGCCTTTGATGAGCGCAGCGATCTGCGGTATCAGCTGTTTGTATTGTTCTTTTCGGGTCATGGGTTCCGGGGGGTAAAGGATTCATCGAGAATTGAAGGAGCCGGTCCGGGGGAGGGAAGGGGAAAGCCGACAGTGGATGAGGGGGGAGGCGGAGGATAGGTGGCGGTTCAGAAGCATCTGTCTACGAGGCATCTGCCTTTGCCTCCTTTGATTCCTTCAACCCCTGAGACCTCTCCCGGCTTTCTCCATTTCCGGCGGAAATGAGTTTCAGCTGTTCGTCAACTTTGTTCGTGAGTTCTACGAACTGTGGGATGGACAGCTGTTCGGGGCGTTTCGTCATGATGTCCTGTGCATAGAAGCTGTCGGCCGGTTTCCCGGTATTGAACAGCTGTCGCAGACTGACACGCAGCATCTTCCGCCGTTGGTTGAAGACGGCTTTTACCAGCCGTTTGAACAGCTGCCCGTCACAGCCTAAGTCGGTCACGCCGTTCCGTGTCATGCGGATGACGGCGCTCTTCACCTTTGGCGGCGGGTTGAATACGTTTTCATCCACGGTGAAGAGATACTCCACGTCATACCACGCCTGCATCAGGACGGACAGTATTCCGTATGCTTTCGAACCTGGTGCGGCAGCCATCCGCAGGGCTACTTCCCGCTGGATCATGCCTGTGCAGCAGGGGATGAGATCCTTGTAGTCGAGCATCTTGAAGAATATCTGCGAAGAAATATCGTAGGGATAATTGCCTGTAAGAACGAACTGCCTACCATCGAAAATCTGTGAGAGATCCATACGAAGGAAGTCTTCACCGATAATGTTCTCACGCAGCCTGGGGAATTTCTCATAGAGATAAGCAACGCTTTCCGCATCAATCTCCACCGCTTTCACTTCACGGGGCTTCTCGACGAGATACTGTGTGAGGACTCCCATGCCCGGTCCGATTTCCAGTACAGGTATGTCGGGACAGGCATCAACAGTGTCGGCAATCCGGTGTGCAATGCTTAAATCGGTAAGGAAGTGCTGACCCAGATTCTTCTTTGGTTTGACAGATTTCATAATTTTTCTTTATTCGCCTACAAAGATATACATTTTATTTTGCATTTAAAAGCATTTTCCTTATCTTTGCTCCATTATATGAAGACGAAGAGACTGTTCAACTATACTGTGAAGATTGCATTGCCGTTACTGCTTGGAAGTGCGATCCTTTATTGGATGTATAGGGGATTCGACTTCTCCAGCATCCGGCATGTCCTCTTTCATGAGATGGACTGGACGTGGATGCTTCTTTCTCTCCCTTTCGGCGTTCTGGCACAGGCTTTCCGTGGATGGAGATGGAAACAGAGCCTCGAACCCATCGGCGAGCACCCCCGTGCGTCGGTCTGCGTCAATGCGGTCTTCCTGTCTTACGCCGTCAGCCTGCTGATTCCCCGTATCGGCGAGTTTGCTCGCTGCGGTGTCTTGAACCGGTACGACAAGGTGGCTTTTCCGAAAGCAATCGGTACGGTGGTAACGGAGCGGGCTGTCGATACGCTCATCGTTCTGCTCATCACTGCCGTCGCCTTCTTCATGCAGCTGGCAGTTTTTTCCAGTTTCTTCTCAAGGACCGGCATGCGCATCGACGACGTCTTCGGGATGTTCTCGGCAACAGGCTGGCTGGTGACGGCTGTCTGCGGCATAGCCTCTGTCATCCTCTTCTATTATGTGCTGCGTCGTCTGGCTTTATATAATAAGGTGAAGGAGATGCTGACCGGTATATGGCAAGGCATCGGTTCGCTGCGGAAAGTAAGGAACATCCCCCTGTTCCTTTTCTACAGTCTTGCGATATGGGGGAGCTATTTCCTGCATTATTACCTTACTTTCTTCTGCTTCGATTCGACGGCACATCTCGGCCTTTCCGGTGCGCTGGTCAGCTTTGTGGTAGGTTCTATTGCTGTCATCGTGCCGACACCGAACGGAGCAGGGCCGTGGCATTTCGCCGTCAAGACGATGCTCATCCTCTATGGCGTGGCGGACAACCAGGCGTTGTATTTCGTCCTGATCGTGCATACTATCCAGACGTTGCTGGTTGTCCTTCTTGGCGTATATGCGTGGATAGCATTGAGCTTTACCCATACGCCCGTCTCACTGGCGAGCCCGGCAGAGCTTATCCGGCCGGTAGAAGAATGAAATATCAGGGCAATGAAAGAAAAGGACAGATAAACAATCCATAACTTAATAACCTTTTAAAATCAACATTATGAGTGAAATCAGAAATCTTAAGCCGGAAGGTGTTTGGAGAAACTTTGATGATCTGACACAGGTTCCGCGTCCGTCAGGACATCCAGAGAAGGTGCAGAAGTTCTTGCTGGACTTTGCTGCAAGAGTCGGTGTCGAGGCATACGTGGATGCCGGCGGCAATGTCGTCATGCGCAAGCCTGCCACACCGGGATATGAGAACCGCAAGACTGTTCTGCTGCAGGCGCACATGGACATGGTGCCGCAGAAAGCTCCCGACAGCAGTCATAACTTCGAGACCGACCCGATCACGACCCATATCGTGGACGGATGGGTATATGCCGACAATACGACGCTTGGTGCTGACGACGGTGTCGGCGTTGCGGCCATCATGGCGGTCATGGAGGACAAGAGCCTGAAGCATGGGGCTGTAGAGGCGCTGATTACACGTGACGAGGAGACGGGGATGTTCGGTGTCAATGAAATGCCCGGAGGCGAACTGCACAGCGACATCCTCATGAATCTCGATTCGGAGACATGGGGAAAGTTCGTCATCGGTTCTGCCGGCGGTGTCGACATCACATCAACCCTGGAGTACAAGGAGGTCGTCAACGACCGGGAGGCAGCTGTCAGGGTTACCCTGAAAGGGCTGCGCGGCGGACACTCGGGTCTTGAAATCAACGAGGGACGTGCCAATGCCAACAAGGAAATGGTACGCCTGGTACGCAAGGCTGTCACCGGACTGGATGCCCGGCTGGCTTGCTGGCAGGGCGGCAATATGCGCAATGCCATCCCGTTCAAGGCAGAGGTAGTCCTTGCCCTGCCGCAGGCCAATGTCGCTGCACTGAAGGAGATGGTCGCCCGCCAGAAAGCACTCCTCGAGGATGAGTTCAAGGGTATCGAGCCGAACGTGGAATTTTTTGTCGAGGAGACTGAAAAGCCCGGAAGCCTTCTTCCAGTGGAAATCCAGGACAACCTCATCGATGCCATCTATGCCTGTCACAATGGAGTGTTGCGTATGATCCCGTCTTATCCGAATGTGGTAGAGACCTCCTCGAACCTCGCCATCATCGACATCGACCCGGCCAAGGCCGCCATCAAGATCCTGGCCCGCTCGAGCCGGGAGGATATGCGCGACTATATCTCTTCCCAGTTGGAGAGCTGTTTCAACATGGCAGGTATGAAGACAGTCTTCAGCGGACAGTACGGCGGCTGGGATCCGAACCCGGAGAGCGAGATACTCAACCTCCTGAAGAAAGTCTACAAGGAGCAGAACGGCGAAGAGGGCATCGTGCAGGTAGACCATGCCGGCCTCGAATGTTCCGTCATTCTCGGCAAGTATCCGGGCATGGATGTCGTGAGTCTCGGTCCTACGCTCCGCAGTCCGCATACCGCTAAGGAGCGTCTTGAGATTTCAACCGTCGAGCCTTTCTGGAAACTCCTGGTACAGACACTGGAGGAGATTCCTGTCAAGTGAATCGCCGTTCCATGACAGGAGGGCAGGGGATTTCCCCATCCCGTTTTCTGTCCGGCAATTCATTCCTGTCCGGAGCGCAGAGGCGCATGGCCTCTGAACATCCCTCCGGAATACGGCGACCCGCCTTCCGTCTGGCAAGCAGATGGAAGGCGGGTCTTTTCGTAGAGACGGCCGGATCCGTATCTTCCGTTGAATGGAATAACCGAGAGTTCTTTATAGGCAGCCGGTATATAATCCGATATTTTTTTGTAAATTTGCATTCTCCAAAACGCTATGCTTATGAACGAGGAACAGAAGCTGTCTATCATCTATAAAGGAAAGCAGTATTTCCGTGAGATTATCATACCCAACCATTTGAAGGGACTAAGTTCTCTGCGACTGAAGAACTTTAACGTAAATCCTTTCCTGGTGAATTATCTTGCTTCTTTTTTGTGTGGCGATACCGAGCCGGAATCTATTGCAAAGGCTCTCGTATATCCCCGCATATTAGGTACGAGCATCAATACAAGCTTCGGTCAGAATGTGCAGATTTTCATTTCCAGTCTGGCTGAGGTCGTCGGGAACGCTTCGGGGATTGATGGCATAGACATAGAATTTGTCGATGCACTTGACGGACGCCGGAAATACTGCCAGTGCAAGGCAGGTCCGCAGACGATCAACAAAGATGATGTCGCGACGATATTGGGACATTTTACACATCTCCAGAACAAGGCACGTCTGGATCGTCTTGACATAGGGATTACCGACATGATGGTCGGAGTACTTTACGGTGAACCGTCTGAATTGTCGGGAAACTATCGGAATGTTGACAAGTTCTGCCCTGTCTATATCGGTGCAGCCTTCTGGGAACACATAACGGGAGACAAAAACTTCTACCATCGTCTGGCACATGCCTTCGGTGAGGTTGTCGAGGAAGAGAAGATTGACGGAAGTCAGCTGGTCAGGGAGAAAGTGAAGTCGATTGCAGCCGAAATAAGAGAGAGAGGAGGAATTTAATGCCCATGTTTTTATCTGAAAATAACCTGGCGGACATCTTAGGGACTTCTCTGCGTACGGTTCAGACGTGGGGCGAACAGGGCGTTTATCCTGTTCGTATCGACAGGAATGGACGCAAAGGGTTCAATATGGAAGACCTCACGGACAAACCGGCGGTCAAGGCTATGCTGGAGTCTGGCTGGGATGCAGAAGCAACGGTAAAACCTCGCCGGAGTTTCACTTCTGTTGAGCTGTTCGCCGGCTGTGGAGGATTGGCCTTAGGTATTCACAAGGCCGGATTCAGACATGTCCTGCTGAATGAGATAGAGCCTGTGGCGTGCCGGACATTGCGCAGGAACCGTCCGGACTGGAATGTATTAAACGAGGATATTCACCGTGTCGACTTTTCACCGTTAAGCGGAAAGGTCGATCTTTTGACGGGTGGATTTCCCTGTCAGGCTTTCTCGTATGCCGGCAAGAAAGGCGGCATGAAGGATGCACGCGGGACGCTGTTCTTTGAACTGGCCCGTGCTGTGCGGGAAATACAGCCCAAGGTCTTTCTTTGTGAGAATGTCAAGGGGCTGCTGTCCCACGATGGGGGAAACACCCTGCGTGTCATCAAGGGAACCATTGCGGAACTGGGCTATACACTTGTTGAGCCACGGGTGCTGAAAGCTGTCATGTACAAAGTCCCGCAGAAGCGTGAAAGGCTCTTTCTTGTGGCTTTGCGTAATGACCTTTCTGGACACGTCACATTCCGCTGGCCCTCGCCCTATCACCGCATAATGACCCTTCGGGATGCTTTCTTCAAGGGAGACCTGTTCTCCTGTGACGTCCCGTCTTCGGAAGGGCAGGCTTATCCTGAACGTAAACGGCGTGTGTTGGAACTTGTGCCCGAGGGACAGGATTGGCGCAGTCTGCCGGAGAAAGAACAGAAGGCCTATATGGGGGCGAGCTATTATCTGGGAGGAGGCAAGACGGGCATGGCCCGCCGGCTGGCAATGGACGAGCCCTCGCTTACGCTGACATGTTCGCCCGCTCAGAAACAGACGGAGCGGTGTCATCCTACCGAGACGCGTCCGTTGACCGTCAGGGAGTATGCCCGGATTCAGACCTTCCCGGACGACTGGTCTTTCTGTGGTAGTCTGTCCGCACAGTACCGGCAGATCGGCAATGCTGTCCCCGTGAATCTCGCCTATGCGATGGGGCGCTCGATCATGCGCTTGATGAATGATATTGATGTCTTCCGGCCGGAAAAGAGCAGCTGTGCAGAAGCGGAGGAGGCTGCCGGTCGTATGCTTGCAATGGCGGGTAACGAAACGGGGAAGTTCTGATAAACAGGGAGGTCACCTCTGCGGGGATGTTTCTGCCACTTGTCGCATATCTGCGGCCAGACATTGTCGCACTTGTGCTGACCCTCAAAACGACTGGTGTTCGCCAACGGCACGGATGGTGGCGGACACCGGCACGTCGGCAGGCGGTCGGGCTCATTCCGGTCACGACGGCCATATGACAAGAGGGATGGCCGTCTTATGCGCAAATGTCTACCGGTCAGCAATGATGTTTTTCCCTGATCCGGTTTTCGTCCAGATACCGTGCTTATGGATGAGTGACAGCGGCGGTCCGTCATCCGTAAGGGAAAACAATGCCTCTGCGAGTGGATCGTCTCCTGCCATTGTCGGCTTTCTCTTTCGGCGCATAGTCCGTTGCAGTCCTTCACGGGAAAGGGAAATCCTGCCCGCAAAAAGGAAGGAAACTATTGGAATTTATTGATAATCTGCCTGTGGAATACCTGTTCCCAGTTGTCCGCAAAGGCACGGATGGTAGGGAAGAGGAGGTCGGCTCCTTCCTCTAGAAGGGCGGAGTCAGGGAGCGGACCGCTGTTGACAGCCACCGTGTAGCAGCCGGCAGCCACACCGGCACGTACTCCGAGCGGTGCATTCTCGACGACGATGCCCTCTGACGGTGCATAGCCGCCGGCTTTCCGGAGTCCCGTCAGATAGGGGTCGGGAGCCGGTTTCCCCCGCTTCACATCAAAGGCCGTCGTTATCTGGTCGGGGGCGACATATTCGGCGAAGTCGCGTGTGATGCGTTCGATGAGGGGACGCTGTGCGCTTCCCGTCACGATTCCTATCTTCAGTCCGCTGGCCTTGATCTTCCGCATGAGGTCTGTTACGCCATCGAAGATCTTTGCTTCCGGCATCTCATGGAAGTAACGTGCCTTCACATCGTATATCTTCTGCGCCTCCGCTTCGCTCAGTTCCTTGCCGAGCTGTGCCTTTGCATACCTGCGGATGGTATCGACTCCGCGTGCCCCTTCCGTCGCATACGAATCTTCGAGGGTGAAGTGGATGCCGAACTCCTTCATGGCGCGCTGCCAGGCAATGCCGTGGTTGGGCATTGAGTCATAGAGGATACCGTCCATGTCGAAGAGGACGGCCTTGAAACCGTTGCGAGCCCCTCCGGCGGAGGGGATGTCTTGCTGTTGATGGGATAACATTTTTACTTTCTTTCTTTCATGATCTGTTATTGTCTCCACAATGAGGGGGTATCAAAATGTAGAACAGGGAGGAGAATCCTTTCATAGGGATTGGCTCTGACGGCTGTCATCAACCCAAACAACCGCTATCATTGAGCTTCTTGTTCTTTGATAGCGGTTGTTCTTTACGGATGACAGTTGATCCCAGAAGGAGGGGGCTCCTGACGCACCTTTGTGGGGGAGGTCTTCCAGCTGGCCGCCTCCTCTGTATCCCCCTCTCTCGGAAGAGATTGGGTGAGGTGTTTATTTCTCCTTGGTCAGCCGCTCCTGGATGGCTTTGCTTTCAGCCTCGTAGCCCGGCTTGTTGAGGAGTGCAAACATGTTCTTCTTGTAAGCCTCGACACCCGGCTGGTTGAAAGGATTCACCTCCTGGACAAGACCGCTGATGCCGCAGGCCTTCTCGAAGAAGTAGATAAGCTGACCGAGATAATACTCGTTCAATACCGGAACACTGATACGGATATTCGGTACGCCACCGTCAACGTGTGCCAGACGGGTACCCAGTTCCGCCATTTTGTTCACCTCGTCAACACGCTTCCCTTCAAGGAAGTTCAGTCCGTCAAGATTCTCATCATCATGCGGGAAGAGGAGCTTGGCTTCAGGCTGCTCCACGGAGATTACCGTCTCGAAGATGGAACGTTCGCCCTGCTGAATCCACTGCCCCATCGAGTGCAGGTCGGTCGTGAAGTCGCAGGCTGCAGGGAAGATGCCCTTGTGGTCCTTGCCCTCGCTCTCGCCGTAGAGCTGCTTCCACCACTCTGCAAAGAAGTGGAGCTTCGGCTGGAAGTTGGCGACAATCTCAATCTTCTTGCCTGCCTGCGAGTACAGTCCCTGCCGTACCGCAGCGTATCGGGCAGCGATATTGCTTGCAAAAGGAACGTCGTTTGCAGTCTCTTTCTCCATCTGCTGCGCACCTTCGACGAGTTTCTTCACATCGAAACCGGCTACGGCAATCGGCAGCAGACCTACCGGAGTGAGGACGGAGAAGCGGCCGCCGACATTGTCAGGAATAATGAAGGTCTTGTAACCTTCCTTGGTGGCAGCGGCACGCGCAGCCCCCTTGTGCTCGTCGGTGATGGCCACGATGACTTCCCGGGCAGCTTCCTTGCCCAGCTGGTCCTCGCACTGCTTCTTCAGAAGGCGGAAAGCAAGGGCGGTCTCTGTCGTCGTTCCCGACTTGGAGATATTGATGACACCGAACTTCTTTCCTTTCAGGTAAGCTGTCAGCTCAGCAAGATAATCCTCACCGATATTGTTTCCTGCAAAGAGGATAGTAGGATTCTTCTTGTCGTTGACAAGCCATGCGAAGCTGTTGCCCAAGGCCTCGATGACGGCACGGGCACCGAGGTAGGAACCGCCGATCCCTGCGACGACAACCACCTCGCACTTCTCACGGAGCGTATCGGCTACTGCCTGAATCTGACCGAGGAACTCCGGCGTGATGCTCGACGGCAGATGCAGCCATCCGAGGAAGTCATTGCCAGGGCAAGTAGCCTTCTCCAGTGCTTCCTGTGCGGCAGCTACATGAGGAGCATAAGCCTCTACTGCGCCCGGATTCAAGAACTGGGCGGCTTTTGAAATGTCTAACTTAATACTTTCCATTTGCGTTTATCTAAATGAGTCTGTTAATAATTTTATTTCAATCTGCGGGCTGATGCGCTCGTAGAGGATATTGTAGACGGCATCGAGAATGGGCATATTGACGTGCAGCCGCCGGTTGATTTCCTTCATGCACTTCGTCCCGAAGTATCCTTCGGCGATCATCTCCATCTCAATCTGCGCCGACTTGACACTGTATCCCTTGCCGATCATCGTACCGAAAGTATGGTTGCGCGAGAACCTGCTGTACCCCGTCACCAGCTGGTCACCGAGATATACACTGTCGATGATGGACCGCCGGATGGGATTGATCGTGTTGAGGAAACGGTCCATTTCCTGCATGGCGTTCGACATGAGTACCGCCTGGAAGTTGTCGCCGTACTTCAAACCCGAACAGATACCGGCCGCTATGGCATAAACGTTCTTCAGGACGGAAGCATATTCTATGCCCAGGACGTCCGGCGAGGTCTTGGTCTTGACATAGCCGGAAGCCAGCACCTCCGTGAAGGCACGTGCCTTGTCGAGGTCTGCACAGCCCACGGTAAGATAGGTGAGCCGTTCCATGGCGACCTCCTCGGCGTGCGACGGTCCTCCGATGACGGCGAGATTGTCGTACGGGACACCGTAAGCCTCGTGGAAATACTCAGAGCAGACGAGGTTTTCGTCAGGTACGATTCCCTTGATAGCCGTCACGACCAGCTTCGTCGAGAGCTTTGTCTTCAGTTTCTTCAGCAATGCTTTCAGGTAGGGAGAAGGCGTGACGAACACCAGCGTGTCGTATTCCTGTACGATCCTGTTGATGTCGGAAGAGAAGACGATCTCGTCCAGATTGAACCGCACGGCAGTAAGGTAAGCCGGATTATGTCCTCTCCGCCGGAACTCCTCTATCCTGTCGTCACGCCGGAAATACCAGCCGATATGGTGCGTATGTTCCACGACGATCTTGGCGATAGCCGTTGCCCAGCTGCCGCTTCCGATGATTGCTATTTTACCGAGGTCGAACATAACTTTCAAAAGTAAAAAGGTAAATAAGGTGAAAAGATAAAAGGGTGAAAAGCAAGAAAGTAAAGCAGGCGGGCGATACATCATGACCTGACATTTTCACAACAGTCCTGCTTTCTGCCTTCCCTGTTACATCTTAGCTTATACCTCCCCTTGTCATCATCTTTCCATCCTTCCTTTTACTTTCACTTTTTCACCTTTTCACTTTCTTTCTTTTCACCCTTTTTACTCTTTTACTTTTCTTTTGCTCTTTCAATCCACTGCTGGATCTCGTCAACAGAAGGCTTCTCGTATCCGAGCTTGTACTTCTTGTTGATTTCACCGAGTTTCTGCTGCAGGCCCTGTGCCTTCTCGTCCTTGATGTCGGAGATGAGGTTGAAGCCGGCCTTACGCAGCACATACACCCAGGATTCTGCCACGCCAAGCTCTGCCCATTCCTTGACAGACGACTGCGGAATCTTCGGTTCCGGCTTCATCTGCGGGAAGAGCAATACCTCCTGGATGTACTCCTTGCCGGTCATCAGCATTACCAGACGGTCGATACCGATGCCGATACCGGAGGTCGGCGGCATGCCGTACTGCAGCGCACGGAGGAAATCCCGGTCGATGATCATCGCCTCGTCGTCTCCCTTGTCGCCCAGGTGCATCTGGTCGAGGAATCGCTCCTCCTGATCGATCGGGTCGTTCAGCTCGGAATAAGCATTCGCCAGTTCCTTGCCGTTTACCATCAGCTCGAAACGCTCTGTCAGACCCGGCTTGGAGCGGTGCATCTTCGTCAGCGGCGACATCTCAACAGGATAATCGGTGATGAAGGTCGGCTGGATGAACGTCCCCTCACAGAACTCGCCGAAGATTTCGTCAATCAGTTTCCCCTTGCCGAAGCTCTCGTCAATACCTTCCAGCTTCAGTTCGTCCACGGCGATGTGGCGGATTTCCTCCTCCGACTTGCCGGCGAGATCGAAGCCCGTCTTCTCCTTGATGGCGTCGAGGATAGGCAGCCGGCGGAAAGGAGCCTTGAAACTGATGGTCTTGTCACCCATCTGCACCTCCGGTTTTCCGTTCACTTCCGTACAGATCTTCTCCAGCAGCTGCTCGGTGAACGACATCATCCAGTTGTAGTCCTTGTACTGCACATAAAGTTCCATGCAGGTGAACTCCGGGTTGTGGAAGCGGTCCATGCCCTCGTTGCGGAAGTTCTTTCCGATTTCATAGACACCTTCAAATCCTCCGACAATCAGCCGCTTCAGGTAAAGCTCCGTGGCGATACGCATATACATGTCGATGTTGAGCGCATTGAAATGGGTGATGAACGGACGCGCACTCGCACCGCCGGGAATGCTCTGCAGCGTCGGTGTCTCCACTTCCGTATATCCCGCCTCGTCGAAGAAGCGGCGCATCGTGCGCAGGACGGTGGCGCGCTTGAGGAAAGTATCCTTCACGCCGTCGTTTACAACCAGGTCGACATAACGCTGGCGGTAACGCTGCTCGGGATCTTCAAACTTGTCGTATGCCTCGCCGTCCTTGTACTTGACGACCGGCAGCGGCTTCAGACTCTTCGACAGCAGCGTGATTTCCTTGGCATGAACAGAAATCTCGCCCATCTGTGTCTTGAAGACGAAACCCTTGATGCCGATGAAGTCGCCGATGTCGAGCAGCTTCTTGAACACCTTGTTGTATAAGTCTTTATCCTCACCCGGACAGATGTCGTCACGGGTGATGTAAACCTGGATTCTGCCCTTGCTGTCCTGTATCTCTGCGAAGGAGGCTTTGCCCATGACACGGCGCCCCATCATACGGCCGGCGATGACGACCTCACGCTGCTCGCCCTCCTTGAACTGCGCCTTGATGTCAGTAGAGTAAGCATTGGTGGGGAACTCTGCTGCCGGATAGGGATCAATGCCCATCGCACGCAATTCCTGCAGGCTCTGGCGACGGCCGATCTCCTGCTCCGATAATTCTAAAACGTTCATATTGATGATTAAATCGAATATATATTCTTACTGTCTGCAAATTTACTAAATTATTCGCAAACCATGGCTGCTTTTGCCTTTTTTTGATTCTTCCGTCAAATGTGTAGATGTCTGCCGTGCAGAACGCATGATATCAGTTGAAGACTCGTCTTGTCCTCTCACGAATAGAAAAGTTCCGGCCTGACGGGTGTGGTTTCTGCCCGCCGGGCACTCCCATGCGGTTCGGGCTGTACCCGGGAAGGTGCCTGCATGGAGGCTGGGGAGAGGCATTGGGACTCCGGTTCCCGGCCGTCGGGAATGACATTCCCAGGCGTTGGGAACCGGAGTCCCGGTGGCCGGGAACCGTGTTCCCAGACGGCGGTACCGGACCTTGGAGCGATGTGCCTTGGCGCAGACCCAAAAGAGACAGCCCCGGACGGTGCGAACCGTCCGGGGCAGTCTCTCCCAAGGGCTGTTTTTCTTATCGTATTCTGTCGGCCGCCCTCACCAGCGCCTCATCTGCAAGAATCGCATGGCGGGCAAGCCACAGGAGGATGAAGGCGACGAGCGGCAGGCAGGCGGCGAATGCCACGTGGAACGTGAAGCCTGTCATAAGCACCTGACTGAACACGCCGTAGACGATATACCAGCCTGCGATCATCAGCATGGAGAACATGCAGAAGCGTGCCTGACGCCTGCGGTTATGATAATCGAAAATCGCAAAAAGATCCATCGGGCACGTCACCAGCAGGATGACGAACAGTGCCCATACATTGAAGTTCTTTCCGCCGTCCGCATCGCTCAGCCAGAGGTTCATCAGCTGGTTTTCCGTACCCATCCCCTCCGGTTCGAAGCTGCCGACAGGCAGGCACAGGCAGGCGATGGTGACAAGCAGGGCGAGGAACAGGAAGACCGTTTGTTTCCGTTGTATCATGATCAGTATTCTTCTTCGTTCAGGGCATCCTTAGAAGGATCACGCCAGTAGACCTCTCCCTCCAGGAACTCCTGTGTGGCGAGCAGGGTCGGTTTCGGCAGTTTCTCGTAATAGCGGCTGATCTCGATCTGCTCGCGGTTCTCGAAGACCTCGTCGAGCGAGTCGTTGTAAGAAGCAAATTCTGCAAGTTTCTTGCTCAGGTCCTGTTTGATCTCAACCGAAATCTGGTTGGCTCTCTTTGCAATGATCGCAACACTCTCGTAGATGTTGCCGGTCTCTTTCCAAAGTTCCTGAACATCCCGGGTTACCGTATTCGACGGTGCTTTTGACTTCCTGTAATCCATTCTTGTTGTCTATGTTTTTTAAGTCTGTTATTCTTAATCCTTTGTGATTTCCTTACATTTCCGGATATACTCCTCGGCGGTCTTCCGTTCCTTGGAGTCGGGGTATTCATTGATGAATCCGTAGCATTCATCCTCGGCGTCCTGGAAGCGCTGCAGCTTCTTGGCCTCGACGCTCATCTGTGCCAGCTCGAACTTGCTCTTCATGACGAGAACGGCGAAGTCCTCGCGCATATTGCTGTAAGGATAGTCGTTCAGGGCATTCTGCGCCGTGATGATGCACGCCTCGTAGTTGTTGCCGCCGCTGGTGCAGTTGCCGAAATAAGAGCCGAGGTTGTAGTACAGTTTCGCACTGAGATATTCCTTTCGGATGAGTTTGTCCTGCAGGGCGAACAGCCGCTGCTGGGCCGTTCCCTTCAGCTTTCCGTTCGGATAGATGTCAAGATAATCCTGAAAGGCGGCAATGGCCGCGACGGTAGGGGTCTGGTCGAGCCGCGGCTCCGGTGTCCCCTCAAAGAGGCTCTGTCCGATGTAGAACGATGCCATCTCGGCATACTGTCCGCGCGGATAGGTCTGGTAGTATTTCTTGAAAGTCTCCGAGGCGGCCTGATAGTCTTTCAGCCCGTATTCCGCCATTCCCAGCATGTAAAGACATTCCTGGGCGTTATCTGTTCCTTTCTCTATGGTGACGAGATCCTGTAGCAGCGGCACGGCGAAGCCGTACTTGCCTTTTGCAAAGCATTCTTTTGCAAACTCATACTTATAATCATTGTTGGTTGTCTTGTAGACCTGATTATATTCATGGGCGCAACCTGTAAGGAGCAGCACTGCACAGAGGCCGGCGAGGATTCTTTTCTTCATAATCTGATTTTGAAGTGCAAAGTTACATATTATTCTATAAATACGCAAAGGAGGTTTGGTTTTTTAGCAAAAAATCACGGCTAAAAAACAAAAATTAGTAGAACACCGTTTCTGTTTTGAGTTTCAAGTGATTATGTCTGCCGTCCTGCCAGATGGCATGGATGAAAGAAAGAGTGTAGGAGAGGCGGATTGGAGAAACGGGAGCGTTCTTCACCCCCTGCGGTATTGCCCTCCGGTCTTTCACCTGCCGCCGCACGTTCTTTTCATCATCTTCTTTCTTGCGTTTTGCCCATGCACGCTGTGTCCTGCAGATATTTGCTTTTCTGAACGGTGCAAGCTTTGATTTCTATTGAGTGCCGCCCGTTGGGCATTTTCGCATAAGACGGTCATTCACAGCAGTGCGGATGCCTGCACAGGATCTGCCTTCCTGCCGATGTGTTGATGCCTGACACCGCTCGTGTGGATGCCCGTCACCCGTCGTGTTGAGGGCGCACGCGCAGGCGGTCTGCCGTCTGGACGGGGCCAGCTTGTGGCAGAAGGCAAGGGCTGGCGTTCTTCATTTGCTGATGGGAGCTTGCTTCCCCCGTGACAATGAGTGCGCTGCCGGTTGAAAGGAAATCACGCATCCCCCATGACCTTTAGGCTTTACAGGACGCAGACAGTGTAAGGCGCGTTCTGAAGGTTCCACGCTGGTCCGTCGTTGACAAGGGCATTTGATATTTGCCGGAATCGGGAATGTCTCCCCGCTGTTTACGGCTTCCCCTTGTCCCCTTGCTTTTTTCTCCATTGCTGCGGTGTCATCCCTTCCAGGGCAGTGAAGAGGTGGGAGAAGTTGCTGACGGATGAAAAGCCACAGGCCAGAGCAGCCTCCGTGATGCTGAGTGAAGCATTTTCTGCAAGCATCTGCTTGGCTTCTTTCAGGCGCAGCTGGGACAGCCAGGTGCCGAAGGGCATGTTCAGCTCCATGTTGATGTATTGTGAGAGATAGGTGCGGTTGGTATGCAGCTGGTGTGCCACATCGTTGAGTGTCAGCTGGCTCTTCATGTACCGCTTCTCACTTGTCCACTGCCGTATGTCGGTTTCTATCTTCCTGTTTTTCTTCTGTTGCCTTGAGAGTGCGGAGGGTTGTTGTCCCTGTGCTTCCTTTTCGAAGTGCATGGCATAGTTGAGAAGGGAGACAAAAAGGTAGCAGGGGTAGATGGCAAAGCCGGACAGCAGCAGAAGGGCGATCTTCTTGCTGACCATCATGACGGCGACTCCCGTTACTCCAATGGCGATGCCCCAGTACATGGAACGTTGCAGCCACTGTATGAAAGCATTGACAGAAGGCTGTTTCTTCTGTGTCCTTGTTTGTCTGTTGAGCGATTTCCGCATCAATCGGCAAAGGATGATGGTCTCTGCGAAGAAAACCGTTGAGACAACGACAAGTAGGGTGAGGCGGATGGCACTGCCGCCGAATCCTCCTCCCCACAGGAGGATGATGCAGGCGATGGCGGGGAGGAAATTGCGTTCCAGGTGTTCCGGCCTGATGTTCTCTTGGCGTATGATGGAGCTGAATGCCATGATGAACAGGACAAGGGCAGGGTACAGCGCACCCAGACTGATTGCGACGGAATAGTAAAGAGACTGTTCTCTGAGACGGAAGTACCAGTGAATGAAGCAGAGGGCAGAAGCCAGCAGCAGACCTGTGGCGATGGCATAACGGGCCTGTCGGTAGCATTTGTCGGCGTCGTGGTTGGGAAAGACCGTGAAGACCAGGCTCAGTGCGAATATGCACGGAGTAATCGTCAGATAAAGCAGTATGTAGTAATAGATGCTGTCGGAGAGCGGGCTGTTCATTCTGTATCCTCCTTTCCTTCGGCTTGTGTTGTTTTCCTGTGCCGGTTCTGTCTGCGCCATAGCTTTGGCGAGAGTCCTTCATGCGCCTTGAAGTAATGGCTGAACGCCGAGGCCGACGTGAATCCTGCAGCCTCCGCAATCTGCTCCATGGTCATTATGGCATCGGATGCCAGCAGCGACTTGGCTTTCCTGAGCCGGATACGTCCTATCCACTCTGTGAAGGTCGTGTCCAGATACGTGTTGAGATAAAGTGAGAGATAGGCGCGGTTGGTGCCAAGCTGGCGGGAGACATCGTTGATCGTGATGTTCTTTGTCAGGGCTCCGGGCGTTTCCTGCCAGCGTCGGGTATGCCGCTGGAGTTTCTCTATGGTGCTTTTGCTGAGCCTTCCGTTCTCCTGCGGCAGCCCGACTGCCAGTGCGACGAAATCGACATTGAACATGTAATTGATGAACGACAGGAACACGTAGATGGCTGAGAGAAAGCAGAGCGTCTTGTGAATGGCTATTCCCCAGTGCGGAAAGAAGGGTGCGGAACAGCTTGAGATTCCCAGGATAACAATCAGCGTTACCGAGCTTGAGAGACGGGTTATGGACTGCTTGAAGTTGTCAGCATAGAAGTTGTCCATCTTCTGCTGTGCCTTCTGGTAGTAGCTGTAGAAGCGGATTCCGAAAAGGCAGACCGTCACCAGAAGCACTGCCGTCACCGCAATGCGGCTTGCCAGACTGAAGACACCGCCAGTGACAGCTCCGGAGAAGAGGGCGGAAAGGCTGCCGGCAAGAAGCAGGATGTTGAGGAATACCTTCTTGCGGGTGATGTAGTCAGGCTGGACAAACGGGATATAAGTCATGGAAAGCAGTACTGCCACAACAAGGTACAGACCCAGGCCGATGACTCCCAGCTGCGGAATCCGGCAGATGCCCTCCTCTGTCAGCCAGTAGAGAAAAGGATCCAGGGAGAAAAGCAGGAAGTCGATGGCGAGCAGGTGACGTGCCCTTGTATAGATAGGGTAGGTTGGCTTCTTGTGTTTCTGAAGCGCAAGAAGGCATATACCCAAGGTGACAAGCGTGGCCCATTCGGTAAACAGGAGACTGTTGAAGAGGTTTATCTGCTGGTTCATGGCTGTTTCTTTAGACGGTTGCATCTTCCCTTCTTGCCAGTCGTCCGGCTGCCCGCCACTGGCTGATGCGGCTGCTGAAGCCCGACTGTCGGGCTATCTCGTCCTGACTGGCTTCCGGGTGTTCGTCAGCATAGCGGGCCGCGTAGGCCAGCCGCAGCCGGTTGATGTAATTATAGAATCCTCCGAACTCCTGTTTGAAGACCTTTGAGACATAGGTCCGTCCGTAGTCGGTCTGTGCCGCCACGGAGGCAAGTGTCAGATGGGGATTGAGAAAGCCTTGCCTCCGCTCTACGATCTCGAGAATGTCTGCCTTTATCAGGTTCACCCTTTCCGCACTGATGCTTACAGTATTCTCCGGCTCGTTGTAATCGGGTTGTGGAATGAGATGCTTTCGCTTGATGTATTGTGCTATCACTTCGTCCAGTTTCTGCATGGCATCTGCATTGCTGCGGTTGGGGTGGAGGGAGGCAAGCAGGATGACGATATGCCAGCCGCTGAGCAGGAAGTCGAAGCAGGCTTTCAGCAGGCGGCTGTCCGCGAAAAGTACGATCCAGCCTGTCAGCGTGTACGCCAGTGGCTGCCAGATAACGTAATTGGCGAAACGTACCGGGAACTCTTCCTCGTTGGAGTAGTTGTCCCGGTTGTATTCATTGGTCTTGCGATAGAGCCAGAAGGTCGAATAGACAAGATAGCCGAAAAGGAATGCGCCGATGCCGGTTCCGATGTAGGTTATCTGGTTGATTTGTTGTTCAGAAAGATTTTTCGGGACAATGCTCAGGACAAAGAGTAGCAGGACTGTCAGTATCGGAACTGATGCTATCAGGTGCAGCTTGTGTTTCTCCCGTTTATAGCCTGAAGGGTCAAAGTACTTGTGGAACAGCATTATCCATGTCGTCGGCATGACGAGAATACCGTAGAACTTTACCAGTATCCACGTCTCTGTACGCATCGGATGGAATACGTATGGAAACATGATGACGGTGAGGAGGATAAAGAAAATGCTTATTTTCCGTGCGGGGAAGAACTGGTCTGCATATTTCACATAGGGAGAACATACGTGTCCCCATCTTATTGCTGCGAAAAAGATGCAGGAGAGGATATAGGAAAAGCAGCCTAAGGAGAATATCAGGTTATTGTCCATGAACAGGATTTTTAATCTTGTTATTATATAAAGTCAGACGATATGTCCTTTGCGGTTATTTTATTATGTTTGCGCAAATTTAATAAAAAAAAACAACAAAACGTTGCTTTCCTCGGTTTATTTTCATCTTTAAGACCGGTTTCTTCCGTTTTTTTTCAGTATTTTTTCACCGGCTTTGTTTTCCAGTCGTAGATTTCGGTTTTTCTATATGAAAGGTTCTGTGAACTGTACTTATTGTAACTTCTTTTGTACGCATTGATGGCTTCAATTCAGTAATTTTGATTTCATGAATAGTTGAACAACCGTCAATCTATGTGTATGCGCATATTAGTCGGTGTTGTGGAATCGGTTGTTTGTAAAGGACTTTGGAGGTGCTGAAATGTTTTCCTAAATTTGTGAAATCAATGTTTCAACTTAAAGGGTTGTCTGAAAAAATCAGTATGAAATTACTTTGATATTCATGAGACCAATACAAATATTTACGAACTTAAATTAAGTTTTTATGAAGCATTTGTCTTTATTAAAATTAAAAAGGAGGGGACGAAGGCTGAACCCGTTTCAGCGTGTGGTGATGTTATTGACAATACTTGTCTCTTTTTCCGTCTCTAAAGCGCAGAACGTAACCATCAGTCCCAGTTCTGGAAAGCTGGTCGCAGCTCTGACCTATGACAACGAGATCGGTTTCCAGCATGGCTGGAGCTCTCTGTGGCGGCACAACCAGCTGCCGCTGACGCTTACAGTCTCCGACAAGACGGACCTGGTGGAAGGCGGACAGCTGAAAGACCCGGCAGGAAACATCTCTCTGGATGCCGGGCAGGGAATGTATGTCATAATGGGTGGAAAGAACGTTACGACCAGTATGAACATCTCCCTGCCCAAAGGCTTCCGCTTTACCGGCTACCGCATCGTGCTGCTGAACAACGTTAATCGGAAAACGGTCAACACCATGCCGATTGCCAGCATGAACAAGGTAATGTACGAAACGGATGAAAAGTTTGATATTAGTCGTCCAAAAGCGAAAACAGATGTAATGGGAGGAAGCAATGAGTCCAAGGAGTATGTCATTGCACGGACCAGCAGGGAAGAAACCGACATGGGCAACAACCTTTACTTCTACTTCTGGCGGCAGCGGGACGAGTTCTATGGAGTAACCATCAAATCGTGCGAGCTTTACTTCACGGCGGAAGGGCCTTTCCAGGCCAATGTGGCGCCGGGGTCGCCTTCCATGATCATCAAGGACGGTGTCAACATGGTGGATGTTCCTTTCGCCACCAGCAAACTGGACCTGGGGGTAATCAAACCGAACAGCAAAAGCGGCGTGACCTATTTCAGCTACGACTACCGGAATGTCAGAGAGCTTATGGCGAACAACCATCTCTATCAGCAGGATGCCGTCACAAATGACAAGAAGCTGCCGACAACCGCAAAGGCCGGTGACATCCAGGCAATCAGCAACGGCGGAAAACTCTATTATGCTGTGGGCAATAACACCTACTATATAGAGACACCCACCTCGACCAAGTCGCAGGACGAAACAGACATCCCGCTGGGGTATCGTATCACGGGTGCCAAGATCAAGTATCATTATGGTACATCGGCAGGGGAAGGAAGTGTCAGTCATGACGATGGCTTCTATATCACGGCAAAAGAAAGAAAAACCTTTGTTACTAAGACTTTCTATCTTCAGCCAGATGGCAAGTGGATGGAAAACAGGCCGGTGGTCTGGACAATGAACGTTACAGGTAATCTCTATAGCGAGGGAAGTTATCTGTATGTTCATTATGCAAATGGAACGTATTATCTGTATCCGACCAAAAGTCCTGCACAGGCTTCTGTGTTTCAGAAGGATGGTGATCATATCAGAAGGCTGATTGATGGCAAGACTTTGTACATCTCTATGCCTGACCGCAGGGGCAACGCCCAGCTGCAAGAAAGGGGCAATTCTTTTGCCACCTACTCGCAGGCACATGGACAGACTGTCAATCCGGGCTTCACGCCTTCACCGTACACACTGAAGGTCTATGGAACGGACAAGGACACTCCTTACAAGGAGGTGAAGGTAACCGCAGGGGCTGACGGAACCATCGATGTGCCCAATCTGAACAACGATGCTGTCAAGTTCGAGGTCTCCGGTCTGGCTTCTGGTTCAAAGGCACTCGTCACCTTTGAACTGACACTCGAGGCACTGGACCCGTTCGTCAACTCCATCGACATCATCTGCCATTCACTGAAGGCAAACGGCCCTACGCTGATGCAGCAGTTCACCTCCAACGACTTCCAGGTCTCCGGCGGCAAGTTCCTTTTCTATGTGCCGAAGGACTTCATAGGTGACACGCAGCGGTGCAAATTCACCTTCGAGAACCTGTACAGCAAATATGGTGACAGCACTTATCCCGGTGGAACCCGCCATGCACGCTACTACTTTGTCAAGTCAGACTACTACAACAGCTTCGGCGACGGAAAGCAGTACACAGCTACGGGCAGGGAAGGAGCCGACATGAAGGTGAGCACCAAGATGTGTGGTGACAGACCTTTCAAGTACAGCAACATTGACGAGTTGGACAACGGTAATACCGGTGCGACACCGACCACATTGAAGGAGTATCCTTACTCTGAGGCACTCTATGGTGAGCAGGGAGGGACCTTTACGGAAGACATTGAGATTGCCGTCAACAATTCAAAGAAATGCTATCTCTTCACGGGAGACGAGACGCGATGGAACCTTGCTCCGACCACGGCAATGGAACACCGCTACTATGCCTACTACCTGATGGACATCGACCTCATCGTCAAGGACTACACAGCCAGGTGCGAGCTGACCAGGATTTACGACCACACCTGCTACAACCTCGACGGCAATGATACGGACAAGCCGATGTACGGCGGTAAGTTCATCGCACTTGATACGCAGACAGGGGCTAAGATTCCTACGGGCAATGCCTATCTGACGGTCCCGATGATGGAGAAGGCTCTCACGGAAGAGCTTGCCGCCAAGCATGCTACGGGGTATGAGGTGCTTTACCTTGACTATACCGACCTGTACTCTGTCCATATCCCGGAGAAGAAAGAGATGGACCGCATGAAGGGACTGCTGAACCCGAACTGTCTGATCTACTTCCCCGAGCGTTCCAACTACAATGAGGACAACTACGTGCAGAAGACGAAGAGCGGTGACTACCGTGCCTGCAAGAACATCGTCATCACCGACCGGCAGCCGTTCTATGCACCGTACAGGATTACCGTTCCCAACGAGAACTATGCGACCTACAGGCGCGAGATCACCATTCCGAAGAACGGAAAGGTGGTGAATGCTTCTATTATCCTGCCGTTCACGCTCTCACTGACAGACGGTGTCCACACCAATGCTACAGAGGATGCCTGTTCGTTCGAGGTGCTGAAGATGCACGAGACGGACTGTCTGTTCCTGAAGAACCCGGAGACGGCTTCAGCCCGCAACTATTATGCTTCGGCAAAGTTCGACCGGGTTGAGGGCAGCAGCACCGAGGCGAATGTACCTTACATGGTCAAGGTCGTCAACGCTCCTGCGGATGAGACGATCTCCTTCATCGCTACACAGTACGGTGCGGATGTGATGGCATCTGCCGACAAACAGGATGCCTCCGGTTACACCTATCCTGGAGAAAAGGCGACCGGCACGATTGCCGGCACCGTTTATCAGTTCAGCAACTACGGATCCTATGCCGGCATGAAGCTGGAGAAAAATGCAGATAAGGTGTTCTACTTCTCCGGAGACAGGTTCCTTAGTTCCAGAAATCTCCTCCCGGCGTATCCGTCAGTTTACGTTTATCCGTTCCGCGCCTGCTACCGCTACACCCGAAGCGGTCAGGGTGCTAAGGAGATGATCGGCTTTGATGTCGTTGCCGATTATGACGATACGGCAACAGGCATCACCGACCTCGGCCATGAAGCCGATCTTGTCGTCCGGACCGGAAAAGGGCACATCACGGCAACGGCTTCGAGGCCGGTCCGGCTCAATGTCTACAATGCAAACGGCATGAAGATTGAAGCAGTAATGCTTGATGCCGGTGAAGGCAGAACGATGAAGCTGCCGGCTGGATTCTATATCGTGAATGGTGTGAAAGTTGTTGTAAACTAAAAAAATAAGATGATGAAAAGAGCATATATTCCGCCCAGGATCTGGGAAGTCCCGGTAGTGGTAGAACTTCCGCTTGCAGCAGGTAGTGGCAGTGAAAACGACCATGCGGACAGCAAAGAAAACCCTCTGATGTTCGAGGAAGGTGAGGAGAGGACATTTTATAATCCGGATTGGACAAAGGTGAAAGGTGTCTGGAGTGATTGACGGAATGCGCGGAGCGATGATACCTGCCGTATCGAAGCTCCGCGCATTGTCGTAGGCAGATGGGGTATAATTAAGTTGCGGATTTCTTAAATCCGCAGGAACAGCTGGCTCTTTTGATGGACTTGAATCCGGCTCTTGACGTTTCGGGCAGTCTTGCAGGTGTGTCAATGCTCAGGATTCAGGAACCCTTCTCTCCGATTAACAGTTTCAACCCCCTCATGAATGTCAAGACAACCGCAATTGGCGGGGTATTAGCTTTTGGGTAGCGGTTATCCTTTACAGTTGGCTGAAATTTCCCGCTTGAACTCAAAAAATACGCAAGTCATTGGAATAAAGGAAAAAGAAGAAAGGCGCAGTGCAGAACTTCCGTGGTTAAGTCCAGTATAGTCTATCCAAATGTTTATACAATGGTATAAAGACAGAGTAGTTGCTCTAAGTCGGTTACGGGAAAGTGGAAATTATAGGATTAGGGTAGACTGTATGCTGCAAAAGCTGTCAATATAGGTGAAGTAACATATCCTATGGACATCGACAGCAATGTGATGAAAGGATTGGAACGGTTGCGGAATTAAGGAAGATAGGATCATAATAGTTTTCAGCTTAAAAAAGAGTTTCTTCCATTGAATGCATAGATTGGAAGAATAAAGGCTTATGCACTGGCAGGGTATGGCTGTCCGAAACCGGATGGTCTTAAAAAGGAGGATGAACTGAAAGATAAGATGCAGGAAAGGCAGATTGATACGATGCCTGACCATCAGCCTGTCTTTCCGTCTTCCACAGACAACTTGTTTCCATACCATCGGTGTTTGTAAACTGTTTTCATGCAACGAAAAGCAACACATGCCCTTCTGGCTTCTGAAAGATGCCTGATTGACTTGCAACAGGTGCCCTTTCAGCGTGTTACCAACGCCCTTTTGAAGTCCAATCAGGCACCTTTTACGAACGGCCTGATAACCAATTGATTTACTGCTGGTTGCGGACTTTATTTTTGCACGTATTTTTTATATTTTCAGATGATTTGTTTGGAATTATGTAAAGGCTTTTCTCTGTATTTCCGACGTATTAAATTGAAAAGGCTTTTGTATCGGAGGATGATGATAGAATAGCCAGCTAAGACAGTCTTGGCTGTGTTTTTGTTGAATGGATCACTTCGGTTTTTCCTTAAAGCTATACGGAAAGCATTCACGCATTTAAAGGAAGAATCCCCAAAGAGAGTTCCAGACATTTTTGTCCCCCCTTTGCCTTCTGTTTTTTGAATAGAAGCAGTCCTTTTATTATTGGTCACCTTACCCATATCCGTTCCCTTTGGAATGTATTGCCTTATAAGTCCTGTCTGCCCCCCTCTTCATCTATCTCTCTGGAAGGGGTTCTATATAATAATGTGGAGGCTCGTTGCATAGCTGCTGAAGAAGAAAAATACATCTTTTTTGAAAAATAATCCCCGAAACATTTGGCGCGTATGTTTTTTCTTTATACCTTTGCACTCGCTTTACGAAACGAGCCGCACGGCTTGTATCGTCGGCACAGAAAGAAAGAGTT
>ERZ772960.113-NODE-113-length-76809-cov-10.549105_pt1 | contig 76809 bp, 46 predicted proteins | sample MGYA00580678_ERZ772960 | MGnify/ENA primary metagenome ERZ772960 (study PRJEB29015, sample SAMEA2737930) | human oral metagenome | biome: human oral; feature: human-associated habitat; material: dental | place: China | collected 2059 ...
CTTTACCTAAAATATAACTAAAAACCTAAATCTATTACTAACCTAAACAAATCTTTTCTGTTTTCAAAAATAATCCTGAGCAATCTTTACTACCTGTAAAGGGGATACCTTGTCGAGACAGGTATGTAATATCTCTTGAATTACGATGCAAAAGTACAACGTTTTTTCGAATTGTCAAATAAGTCGGGCGAAAAATATCGATGTGTCGGCGAATTATTGATTTATATCAAACGGCGAAGGGGTCTTTGCCTTTTTTCTGGCTCAAGTGCCTTGTCCTTTTTCCTGCAGCCGCTGTCCTTCGTCATGGAAATCCTCCGTACTTTCCCGTCCCTGTTCTCTCCGTCACCCGGATTTCTCTCCCTCTTTCCGGCTTGTCTTAGAGAGGTGAGGCTTCTTGTTTCAGCGCCTGTGTCAAGGCGGGTGGAAATCATCCCATGCCGGCATATTGATGTCATGCCGCTGGCGACTTCTTCAGTGTGTCTTTGTTTTTATGCAGCGTCTTCAGCCTTTCTTCCCTCGCTGTTCTTTCAGGAAGTAAGCAGCTTCAGCCTGCTGAAAGGCAAGGATCTGTCAGGTGGAATCCTTGGTGCCTGCCTCAACTCACCAGACCGCCATGTTCCTCTTTCCGTATTTCCATCTGCATAGGATCCTGTACGTTTGCTCTCATGAAGAGCTGCATATATCGTTCCCTCAGCGGCCCCACCCTTATGTTCTTCCGTGCACGTACGGAAGAAAGGATCGACGACGGGTTGCGGGGCTCACGCACGTGCAGCACCCGGCAGATGTGGTGTACGATGGTCTGGAAGTCCATCGGAAAACCTCTTCTGTCCATCAGCTTTCCGCTTGTCCAGACGATGTGTGCGAGTTCTACGAGATCGCATTGCAGCCCCGTCCAGTATAGTCCTTCTTCTTCGTTTCGATTGATCAGGTCGTAAAAGTTATCGACAAGTCTTGCTGTCAGACGTTGCTCATCTTCTTGAGTCCAGTTGTGAGTAGCTTTCATTACGATGTTCACTTTCTTCATCATTGTTCTTGGTGTTTTTGGTTTAATTTGGTGCGCTTTGTCAAATGTGTTTTATGCAAGCTTTCCGGACAGTGCTGGCGGAGGGCAGGAGAAGCTGCTGGGCGGCATTGGCATCAGAGTTTCACAAGAAAGGTCCGGGAAAAGACAGTCTTGTGAATACGGGACAAAGATAGCAACGCATTGTGCAGTAAACGTTCAATTACGTTCTACCCACTCTTAAATTAATATAAGCCGTACTGTCTGTTGACCGTTTCGACGTATTCTGCCGGTCCGAAAGGGGGTAGAGTCCGGCAAGAGCCATCTTTGTGCAATGCAGTCTTTCTTTATTCATTTGACTTTCCCTATTTTCATACTATTAAGGCAGGTCTTATAAATCCCATGTCGGTCTGTCTTTGATAGGGGTTTTGTCAACTTTTTTTGCTTTCATGTGTCATCTTCTGTATTCTTCTGTTTTCTCTTTCAGACACATTAGTCTGCTATGCTCTTTCAGGAAGAAAGCGGCATCGGATCGCCATATTTTTGGTTCCTCCGTTCAATGCGTGGATGCTTTCCGTATAGCTTCAACGGAAGAACCGGGGGTATTCATTCAACAAAAACATGGGCAAGACCGTCAACAGTCTATTCTATCATCCTCCTCCGATACAAAAGTCTTTTTAATTTGATACGTTGAAGACACAGATAAGGTTTTGAAAAACATTACATAATTTCAAACAAACCATCTGCAAATAAAAAGAATACGTGCAAAAAGCAAGTCCGCAACCAGCAGCCAGTCCATCAGTTATCAAGTCGCCCCGGAAAGGTGCCTGATTGGACTCCAAAAGGGCGTTGGTAACACGCTGAAAGAGCACCTGTTGCAAGTCAATCAGGCATCTTTTAGAAGCCAGAAGGGCATGTGTTGCTTTGCGTTGCATGAAAACAGTTTACAAACAGTGATGATATGGGAAGTTGTTGTCTGTAGAAGACGGAAAGACAGGCTGACGGGCAGGCATCGTATCAATTTGTCTTTCTGCATTTTATCTTTCAGTCTATCCTCCTTTGAGGACCATCTGATTTCGGACAGTCATACCCTGCAAGTGTATAGGCCTTTATTCTTCCAATCTACGGATTTAACGGAAGAACAAGATTCCCGCCATAGAGATGGCATAACATTGCTAAGCATGCTGCTCCACATTGCATAGCGTCATGTTGTTTTATAAAGACAAAACCTGCCATTCTTATTTTGTTAATGAAACAGTAAAAAGCAACTCTCTTCCTCTCATGTGATAGCTGTAAGTGTAAGTGTTCATTGTGTTGAAAATGGTGTAACTATAATACTGTTGGTTGAAAATATTTCTCATATCAATACTGAAACGAAGTGCCCTGTGCCTGTAACTGACTCCTGCATCGAAGATTGCCATAGTCTTGGTAAGATCCTGATACATTTCCTTTGTCGAAATATCTGCCATTGCCTTGAATTGCAGATTTGTTACAGGCTGCAATATCAGGTTGATGTCGTGTGTTTGCGACAAGAAGGACTTTGATACCTTTTGTATCTTCGTAATGTTCTTGGAAAAGCTATAAGTATAATATAACTCCATGAAGGAAACCGGCTTGAACGAAACCGACGGAACAACGTTCAGACTGTTCCACGAATAGCTGTAAATCATGCTGTTTTGCATCATCAGACTCTTGCTGTGCATATAAATTCCGTACAGCGAAAACTTGGTGTTGATGGCTTTTACCTGTTTTGTTATGTTGAAACAGGCATTTATATTGTCAATGCTGTTAGGACTTGGCATCGGATATTCCTTAATCAATGTCTGCGACACATCCTGCACTGGCAACAAATTATTATGCTGATGCGTGTAGCCTAAACCGACATTAAGGAAAAACATTTCTATCGGGAATTTCAAATCGTAGATAGCATTGAGTGTAATGCTTCTGTTTTCACTCAATATCCCTGAACCGTACTTTTGATAGTTCAGACTGGTTTGTATCGGTGCTGTGATAAAATCAGCCAGATCGCCTATTCTGTTTGCAAAAACTCCTTGAAGTCTTACAGTAGCCCTTGGCGTAACATTGTAGAGAAAATAGAAAGAAGGATTAATCATAAAATTCCATTTCTGTTTTCTTAATGGAGTCGTTCCCTCATTTTCAAAATCGACTCTTGTTGTGGCCAATGATATTCCTGCCTTGAAATTATATTTTCGTTGTGGGTGGGTATATTCATATTGTGGAGAGAATGAAATCTCCAACTCGTTCCCTTTCAAGAGATTGAAGCCTGAATAGCCGTCGGTAAGCAAAGCCGAATTAATCCTTTCGTTGCGATATTGAAATGAAAGAGGGAAATAAACTCGTGAGTTTCTTCTTTCATAAGCGGCAGAAATAGTTTCCTTGTTCGTAAACTGTCTGCTGTCTGCACTTTGCTGAAAAGAGTCTGCTCCTCCGTCTGAAACACGAATAGTGCCATTAGGCGTAGATGTATAATTGAGGAGAGAGGAAAAACTCCATCGAAACTTATTCGTTTTCCAACGTATGGAAAGGTCGTTGGTAAAACCTAAATCGTGATACTTCTCATGCTGGAAGGCGGAATTGCTGTTGTTTTCAACTGTCGGCAATTCTGATTTTACGAACGAAGCCAATGATGAGAACCGGTTGGTGATGTATCGTCTGTCGCTATTCTCTTTGTATTCGATGTTCAAGGCCGGCTTGTGAAGCGTAGAGGCCGGCTGATATTGGTAATCCTGCATGAATTCATTCTGACTGTTTCCAAAGAACATCTTGTGATTGTAAGCATAATCGCATTGGGAACGAGCATAGCCGACATTTGTTCTTAACGACTTGTTTTCCGACAGTTTGTTGAGTATATTGAAACTAAGGGAACAATCATTGGAATGAATATACCTTTCCCTCTTGATCGGTGCACTGGAAGAAGACAAGTTGCCCAATAGTCTTACACCGTAAGACTCGAACTGATCGTTTAGGAAATGATTGATGTTTTCATCGGCAGCAAACTCTCTTATGTTCCCTACCTTCAGTGTCCCAAGAAGTTGCATATGCGATTTGAAGAGCATACCGGCTCCACTAACTTGGTAAAGTGTACCGTTACTGCGCAAGCCTCCAATGGCTTCGTATGTCCCGACAGGTTTAAACTTGGCGTGTTTTGAAAGTTTTATGTTGATTGCCACGTCGTCAGACAGCACGTCTTTGTCCATTTTGGCATCTTTATGATTATTCAATACCTGTACGGATGTTACGTAGTCTGCTGGGATATTGTTTGTGGCTACATTATACTGCCCGCCAAGAAGATCCATTCCCTCGATGTAAAAATTGGAAATGTCTTTCCCCAGGTATTTTATACCTCCCGAACCTGTAACCTCAATGCCAGGCAATCGCTTCATAGCATCTCTAAGCGTGTAATCGCCCTTTCCTGCGAAAGAACTTAACTGATAGGAAACAGTATCACCGCGCTGACTTATTTCAGGTGCCTTCACAACAACTTCCTTAAGCTGTGTTTTTTTCCTGAGCAAGGTAATGTTCTTTTGTGTTTCTTTGCTGTCTATTACCAGATTGGTCTTCTCAAACGACAGATGCCCGACCGAGAGTAGAACAAGCGTTTTGGAACTGTTGTAGCTTAAGGCATAGCCCCCCTTCTCATTGGTAAAGGTATAGGCGATGGGCTTGTTGTTCTCTAATATCTGCACATTGGCATTGCTTACCGGCACACCCTCAGTGTCCGCCACGACCCCATTCAAAGTATGTTTTTCTTGGGCCTGGGCTTGCATCCAAACGAAAAGACTGAGAATATAAAGGAGTAATCTTCTCATTATCATTTAATCTCTAAAGGTACATAGCCATTTGTCCGAAGACGAACTTGTACTCCATTGATAAAAATAGAATTGCTTCCACCGTCGCCTTTTTCCACTCTCATATCCGTAATGCTCTCCTTTGGTATATTAGCTATCGGATTTTCTTCAAAATGATTCTTTGCCTTAATAAATTTTTCACGACTTGTAGCAATGCTGTTAGGTATTCTGGGCACAGTGATTGGTGTAGTACCCTGCCTGAACGTGATCGCCTTAAAGTGGTGAATGTTCTCTGTATCACAAGCATACATTATCAGTCCAGGCAGTCCGCCAAGCTTCCACGGTCCAAAGGAGGATGGAATTTCTGATGAAAACCAGGCATTCCAGATACGCCCGCCATACTCTCCTGTGGCCTTATTACACAGATAACCGCATATCGTATCGGTTTCATCGGTAAGTTGCCATGCTATACCGTTCGTCGCTTCTTGATAGAAATACAGATTCGGCGGGATCACACTATACACGGTGATCGTTCTTTCTGACGCATTTACAAACGTAGTCTGGTCAAAGTAGAAGGCTGTTTTCACCACACCCTCTTCAGCTTTCTTTAATTGTTCTTCTGTTGCTTTTCCTGTCTGCATTAAAGAGTCTAACTGAAAAGCAGCATAGTCGGCGAACCTGGCGTGAATATCATCAAACTGCAATATCGTTGTATAGGTTTCATTCTCTGCATTCGTTGTCTTGACAGTGTATTCGTAAATACATTCATAACTGTTGTCTGCTTTCTGAGCAAAAACCTGTAAGGGGATGATCGACAAGAGGAATAAAAAATTCTGTTTCATAACTTAACATGCATTGATAATGTCTAATATCGTTATGTCTGAGGAAAGTTTTTCCCCATTTAGGATATATGTGGGAGTTTCTTCTATATTATTATTCTTGAACCATTTGTAATGTGATAAGATAATAGAATCTATCGTGTTATCTCCGTTCTTATTATTTCTACAGTAATGTTTTATGAACTTTTTTCTTCCAAAATAAAACCAATCAAAAATAAGTTTATCAATAGGAAGAATAGGGGTCTGAAGTGATTTGAATTTCTTGGATTACAACATCCTTGCATAAATCAAAGGCATTATTCTCTATTTTCACCTTTGGGGGTAACGTGACCAATCTTAAGGAAGTGCAACCGATAAAAGCCTGTACCCCTATCCTTTGCATAGATGCCGGCAAGGAAATCTCACCTAAACTTAAACAACGTGCAAAAGCATATTTCTCTATAGTCTGCAGAGAATCGGGAAGTTTTATTTTTCTCAGTCCTTTACAACCGGCAAAAGTGCGTTCTTTTATTTCTGTGACAGAATCGGGCAATGCCAATTCCTGTATGCTTTCACACAGTGTAAATGCCTTGCCGCCTATGAAAGTAACAGTGTTTGGTATCTTTGAAATTGTAATTCTGCAACAATCCCAGAATGCCCCATATTCTATTCTTTTAAGATTTCGGGGCAGTGAGTCTAAGCGTAGGTTTTCGCACATGTTAAAAGAATTTTGGCCGATGACTTGCAGGGAATTTGGCAGATATATGCGATGTAGATTTTTACAAGTGTCGAAAGCTCTCCCATTGATTACTTCCAGCCCTTCAGGAAGTATGACCGTTTTAATGTAATCGTTAAAGACAAAACAGCATTTCCCTATGACCTTAACCTGTTTTAATTTCTCATCTTTAGTCAAATCCACAATACTGTCTTTCCTTTCCCATTTTACAAGTCCAAGGACTCCTGCAGAATCCGATAGCTCATATCCTGATTGGGAAGTCTGACCTTTGACGAATCCAGATGAGAGTGAAAATAACAAAAGGGCTAAAAGTGTTTTTTTCATAAAATGGATAAATTTAAAAAATCAGAAAACTGGTCAATAATCCCAGTACTGACCAGTTTTCGTCACCTTGCAATTAAGCTATTCGTTTTTATTTGTATTCTAATTACATTCTGCAAAAATACAAATAAATTTTATTTTAAACAAGAAGAATCAGTTTTTTAAATGTATTTTCTTGATATTTCCACTATATCTGTAGTATTATTTACTTTATATACATTCTTAGAATAAAAAATATTATTTCGTTAAAAGATTTCGAGATTACTGCGAGCGAGGAATATTATCAAACATAGCAGGAGATTCCGGAGTTTCATAGGCCAGATAAATCTGTTCGACAGCAAGATTTATCAGATTACGGCAAGGATGGGAGCCGGAGCAAGATGCAAGATAGAGGCTCATGACGGTGAGGTCTGCACTTGCAGAATATCTTGTCATTGATGTCTGCGAAACAATGGAGAGTCAGATGCGATGCCCCGCAGTCCATAGAATCCAGTTGCTGTACGAGTTTCATTCTCCGGTACTTTTCTTTCTTTACAATCGGTCTGTCTCTTCTTGAATGGATGATCTGGCCTGGGATTTCGCTTTTGACCTTCCGAACGTGTATCGGAGCGAAAGGCCGATGAAACGGCTGTCTGCATTGGTGTCCATTACGATTCTTGCCCGCTGCATGTTCTGTACCCAGTTGTTGACCCTTGCGGTTTTGAATATGTCTTCTGCCTGCACGCTTATTCTGAGTCTGTTCTGGAAAAGGTCCTGTGTAAGATACAAGGAGAAATTGAAGGATGCCCTGTGGTAATAGAAGTCATTGTGCTGTGCATTCCGATAGGCCGCGGAGAGCATTGATGATGCTCCCTTCCACAGGGAAGTCTCAAGATTCGATTTCAGATACAGGCCTATGTCTTTGAACGTGGAGTAGGCCACTCCTTCATAATTCATACGACTGGACGACAGCATCAGCGTGGTGTTCCCCCTTATGTTTTCTGTCCCGTAGTTACACATCGTGTAAAGGACGAGACGGTGTACGTGGGGTATGTTGTCATAGGTGAACCTGACCCTTTGCGTTCCATTCCGTTCTTCCAGTACCGCCACCTGGGCTTTCTTGTTGTGATACTGTTCATAGCTGACGGTCCCGGCAAAGATTCCTTTCTGTACGGAAAACGAGACAATGTCGACCAAGGCCGATTTCAACAAGGGGTTTCCGATGGAATACGACAACGGGTCTATGTAGACGCTTTTTACAATCAGCTGATTGTAAGTAGGTCTGTAAATCCGGCGGGAATAAGAGAGGCTTGCCTTCACGCTGCCATTGGCGGCGATGGACAGGTACGGGAAAAGATGATTGTAAACCGTATCTGAAACGACACGGTCGTTGTCGGAGGATTGGGAATGCTCTCTCTCATATCTCAGACCTGCCGCAAAAGAGACTTTGCCGACGGTCTTTCTGAGATTGACATACGTGGCGAAGGACCTGGATTCCAATCTGGAATCCGGGGTGTCCTCATAACCGGAGAGATAAGTCCCCCGGTCTTTTATGCAGGAAATCTTTACTCCCAAGGCATAAGAGAGGAAAGACAGCCTGTGGGAGAAATCACCTTTCAGTCCGAATACATCGTAATGATCGGTGAAGTCCTGTGATACATTTCTGTTCGCCGCCCTTTCAGAAACATACTGATTGTTTTTGAGCGATGCCCCGTAGTAGTCCGCATAAATGCCCAGGAAACTGTTTTTCCCTTTGTTCGTGAAATATAATGACGGATTATGGTCTGTCCTTTTCATAGATGAATGAACGGAGACAGGCAGGGTCGTCAATGCCTGATGATCGGCTGACACAACAGAATAATCCTGCTCTTTCTCAATATTCTGTTCCGTGACGGACAGCCGGTAGCCTAAGCCAAGGGCTGTCTGCGGGCGGAAGTGATATTCTGCAGTCTGGCTGATATCCAGCAGATTGTGCCTGACCATGAGTTCGCTGAACCGGCTTGTCCGAAGTTCCTGCACATCCGACCAGACGTGTTTTTCTTCAGAGTCGTACTGAAGATTGCCGTTTGAAGAGAAACGGACATCCGTAAAAAGATCAAGCGACTTTATCCGGCTGTTTAATGTAACGGAACTGCTGTTGGAGAGCTTTCTTGCCATTGAGAACTTGTTTACGGCAGCAATATGAACGTAATCCTGGATGGCATCCCTGGTTGAAATGTTTATGACGGCATCATAATCTGCCGAATAGGCAGCAGATGGATTCCGGTCTATTGAAACAGACTTGATCTGACGTGACTGAAGAGCCTGTAATTCACTGACGTTCCGGACCACCCTCCCGTTCAGGTTGATCAGCAGACGCGGCTTGCCCATTACACTGATTTTCCCGTTACCCGACACGACAAGCCCGGGAATGCGCCTTGCCACGTCGACAAAGGTTCCGGCGTTTTCAAGGCGGGTCTTTGCAATGTCGACCACATAAGAATCGCCTGAAAACCTCACCAACGGCCTGTGGGCTGATACGACGACCTCGCTTAATTCGGCAGGCTGGCTGTCTAAGACGATTGCCCCGATGCTGACGACGTTCCCCTCCCTCTTTCCCAGGTCGAGAGAGAGGTAGGCCGGCACATAACCTAAAGAACTCACTTTTATCAATGCCGCTTCCTCCGGAAGTTCCATCTCAAAAGACCCTTCAAAGAAAGCACCGCCTGCCAGCATGGAGGAGTCTGCACGCAACGCCCTTACGTCAAACACTTCTATCGGATGCTCCAGAGAGTCGACCACCCTCCCCGAAATCCGCAATGCCTGGGCATTTACGTACAGAATACCCAGGCAGAAAGCCATAATAAAAAAGAATGTTCTCCGCATAAGGCGTTGACTTTTCTCAGACGGAAGGAATCAGGATAAATTCCGTTTGCTTATACCTTCTCTGTCCATTTGATTTCCCATATTTCCATACTATTAAAATTTAAAAGAATCAGAACAGGATGTTTGTTCTGTACTATTACAGCGCAATATTATATAAATCATTTCATTTTTCCAAATCTTTCAGATATTTTTTCTCCAAAAGTATTGTTTTTCTGTCTTTTTCCTCCATTTTACAACAAAGGATGGCGGCCCCGCCATTTCCTGAAGACCGGGGATGACGCAGGAATCCTTGTCGGATCCGCTCCGTCAGGATCGGCGGATTTTTCTCATTCTACGCCTGTCTTTTGATCATCACTCTTTAGCGTCCTGTCTCGCTTTATCTCTTTATGCGTTCCTTTTTGCAAAGTGTAAGTAATATCTATGCCGAAGGCTCTCGCTCGCATAAAGTTCGTTTGTGAACCGGAAAATGATGGAAGCAGGTTTTGCTCTCTGATTTCAGTGAACTTGTCAAATGGAGAGTTGATGACTGCTCTGACATTTAACGCATTCTTCAAGAAGGACTTACTGATGCTGCATGAATAGATGTTAAAGCTATGTGATCTGTTCCAGATAGGATGCATGTTCAGATAATTGCCGTACTGCAGGCTTAGCGTCCATTGGTTCTTCAATGAAACGTCGCACATGAATGTGATATTATACGATTTCCCATCATCACAGGCACCCGCATAGTCTTTCATTCTATACCATCCAAAGTCGCCCGTCAATGTCAAAGACAGAGGCAGGACAGGCTTGTAATTACCATAGAAATTCATTCTGTAATCATTCAGGGAGTTTATATTCATATATTGACTCAGATACCGGTGGTATTCTTCTGAATAGCTTGGGTACAATACAATCGGGCGGTTTTGATGTTTGTATGTGAATCCGCAAGACAAGAACACCGTATTGGAATACGTCATGTATGAAGCGTCAACTGTATTGATGTAGGAGCTTTCCAGTTCCGGATTCCCCATTTCCGCTTTATATTGAGACGAGAATGTCTTAAAGGGATTAAGCATGAGAATGTCAGGGCGCACCATTCCGCCGTTATACGAAAGGGACAGAGAGGAGTTCCCCCTTTGATATGAGATGCCTATGTACGGTATCATGTTCCCGAAAGTCTTTGAGAAGCCTGCTTCTTCCATCTTGGGAAACAGCATTTTCATATGGGTGTACTCCCACCGGAGCGATGTGTCAAAAGTAAAGTCCTTGACACTGAGTGAATAGGACGCATAGGCAGCAGAAACATCCTGCCGGTAATGGATCTGATCCAAAGAAGAACTTTCGTCTTTTTCCGTCACCCATTCATTGTTTTGGTTCAGAAGAAGCATTTCCGTGTCAATGGCTCCTTTCCTGAAAATCTGCTTCCCTCCTATCTGCAGGAATTGAGCATCATTGTCTACCAGAGTGATGCTTGCCGTAAGGCTATGCTCATTTAAGCCTCCATGCGTTTTGTTCCGGCTCTTCTGCTCACTGTCCGTGTTGTCAGTATATGTCTGATTGAAGTTCCTGATATCCGGATTGTAAGTATAGCGATAACCAGCCATCCAGTGTTCCTTGCTTTTGTCTTTTCGGAACATTTTCCTGTAAAGAAGGTTGGTCTCAAAAGTCCCCGCTGTATTGTTGTGCTCAGAAAGAAAAGCGGTATGAAGCGGCTCAGTCAATTTCCGGTCTGTAAACGTCTGACTCCAATCGGTACTCATGTCGGTTTGTTTTATCATTGCATGACCGTCAACATACAGACTGTTCAGACTGTCTATATTAAATACCATCATCGTCCTTAATGTATGGGTTCTCCATTTGCCATCGGATATTCCGCTTGCAGTATTCTGTTGATAGGAATCCGGAGTAGAGTATATACCGGATGACTCTACCGGTTGATTTCTCTGTCCGTCATAACTGTAGTTATATCCCACTAAAAAATCGATCTTCTTCTGCGTGCCTACCAGACTTATTCCGGCACCGGCTTTAGGAAGAGTATTGGAATTGCCGTTAAGAGTGAGCGACCAGTTGTTGAAGTGATGCCTGGAAGTGATGATGTTGATGACGGCATCTCCGGTCTCACCGTCATATCGTCCATCCAGGCGGGTGATGACCTCTACCTTCTCAACGGTAGATACCGGGAAGGATCTCAGTACTGTCTGTGGATCGTATTGTGCCATGCGGTAAGGCTTTCCGTTCAGATAAATGGAGTAAGCTGAACTTCCCTTGACTGTTATGTTCCCGTTAGGAGTAACATTGACCAGCGGTACGTGATTAATCGCATCCAGCAGATTCAATGCCTGGACACCTGCATCCTTGGAAATGTCATATACAATCCCTTTATCAGAAAGTTTTATCATTCTTTTCCGGGCGAAAACGGTTACTCCGTCTAATTCTTTTGTATTTGCCGATAATGATATGTCTAAAGACTGATGCTGGATGATTTTTATATGTCTTTGCAGTTTATCGTATCCCAACAAACCGAACAGGATGTCATATTCTCCATCCGGCAATTCAACCTGACATGTACCAGCTGTATCCGAGAAGCACACAAGAGAGTCATGAGTATTTCGTATATCAATTTGCACGTAAGAGAGAGGTTCACCACTATGAGAATCCCTGATGTGGATAATCAACTGGTTGTTTTTCCCATCAGCTTGCATCACATTGCCAAAAAGCAGGAATAGCAGTATGAAAAATATCGATTTTATCTTCATGATTTCTTTATTTTGGAATAGATCTTAACATATTTATCGCTTTCTCTTTATAAGCGCAATATTACGGAAAATACTTTAATTTGCAAAATCTTTTTGATGTTTTTCATTTAAAAACATCATTTTACTGTCTTTTTCCTCCATTTTACAACAAAGGATAGCGGCTCCGCCATTTCCTGAAGACTGGGGATGACGCAGGAATCCTTGTCGGAACCGCTCCCGTCAGGATCGGCGAGAGGCGTTTTTTTTTAGTCCCCGGCTTGTCCTTTGCCCTGACCTTTCATCTCCGCATGAGATGAAAGCTGCGACGGAGAGATTCTTCTTCCTGTGCTGACTGGAAGAACCGGCGGCGACGGGGATTGGGGACGAAAGCGGAAGGGAATGCAATACGCTTATTTTCAGACATATAAATCGGATGCTGAAAAGAGAAGTCTTGCAGGAAGACAAACAGGCGTTACTTGGCTTCCAAACAGGCGTTAGTTGAGGTGTTAGTAGGCCTTGGTTGGCAGGCAAGTAGGCGTTGGTTGGAAGTGTTAGTTGGTCTTAGTTGAGGTGTCAGTAGATTAACCATGTCTCTGTGCGTAGTGTCGCCGACATAAAGGCATTCCGAACCCGGGGCAAAGCGAGGGGTGCGAACTCCTCCAGAATTGCTTTTTGAAGTCTGTTATGGGATCCGGGATCAAACGTTTTTCCCATTTACTAATGTTCTGATTCTTGTTTCTTTGCAAATATATGCAAAATCGCACTCTTACGTGATCTTTCTTGCTAAAAAGTTTGTATTATCGATGATTATTCGTATCTTTGCAGCACGAGAACCCGCCAAGCCTCTCAACGATGCTCAAATGTGCGGGTCGTTTTTGTTTTTATGGGTATATGGCAATAAGAATTCCGTTTATAAAAACATATTCCACTCCCCATGAGTTAGTGCAGCTACTCAAAACAAGAGGTATGGAGATAACCGATGAAGAAAAGGCTCAGCATTATCTTTCCCACATCGGTTACTATCGTTTGTCTGCCTATATGTACCCATTGCTTTCCATTCCCAAGGAGCAACATCTATTCAAGCAAGGAGTAACTTTCGGTAAGGTTATGATGTTGTATCGCTTTGACAAGAAGCTACGCCTACTATTGTTCAATGAAATTGAAAAGATAGAGGTCGCAGTGCGTTGCGCTATCGTCAACTTTGGAACTGAAATGACAGGTAACCCTTTTTGGATGACTGATGCCAACAATTTCTCAAATCCGTCCAAGTTCAATCGCTCTATACGTCTTATAGAAGATGAACTGAACCATACAAAAGAGGATTTCATCAACCATTTCAAAGAGACATATACCAATCAGTACCCACCTTCATGGATGCTGACCGAGATATTGCCATTTGGTGTAATCACTAATATTTATTCTAACATCAAGAATAAGAAGATAAAGAAGCGTATCGCACAGTCATTTGGCTTGCAAGTTGCACCTTTTGAATCTTGGCTTACCGTTATCACTGTAACAAGAAACTCATGTTGTCATCATGCACGTGTATGGAATAGGGTGTTCTCTATTCGTGCTACCATGCCAATTAGAATGTCACGTCCTTGGATTACCTTGCCAACGGATCCTTTGAAAGTGTACTTTGACATGTGTATCATCAAGTACTTCCTCGACATCATATCTCCAAATAACGATATGCTTGATAAGATGAACAGACTTTTTGCTACGTCTCCAGAAGTAGATATGGCTGCCCTTGGTTTTCCTTCTGGTTGGGAAAATGAACCACTGTGGCAATAAAAGGCATATGGAGTGACAACTAACCACCCCACATCACCCATATTTTCTGTAATTTTGGTGTAACAAAAGGTTAAAAACGTTAAATCTTTACCTTTTCGTATCTAAACAGAATCCATATTGTCACTTTTCTACCGTTTAGAGCGTATGATACTGATAATCAACTAATAATACATTCTGACACTTGTCTTTTGATCATTACTCTTCAGCGTCCTGTCACACTTTACCTCTTCTTATGCGATTCTTTTTTGCATAGACAAGCGGTAATGCCGTTTTTTATCTCCCTGTTTTGAAATCCGGCCGTTTTACGCAGTCGTTTGCGGGATGGATTTCAGGAAGGGATGTCTGTTGCAGGGCAGGGGAGTCATGGGCTGTCGGGTGATTAAAATTTGTTAAATGCCATGGGCGTGATAAGTATTCGTCCGCATCAGGTTGTTTGGTATATAGATGGCGGCAGAATCGGTCCATCCGGCTATGTACCATGCTACCCGCCGTCGTCCCGTCCTGTTGCGGACTTCCGTGGAACGGCAGCCTGCCGGCAGGGACAGGGAAATCTACAGACGTGGACCTGACGGATGTGAACAAAACGAGCACCTGAACCGTATGACCGTCTATATAATTAAGGTGGAAAAGCGAACGTGAACAGACCGAGCACCTGAACCGTATGAACGTCTATATAATAATAAGGTGGGAAAGGGAAGCGGAATTTCATGTACAGACAGAACGGAACAAGTCAATAAAAACAAATAATGTCCAAAAACCTAAACCGGATGAAAATCTTTAAGGAAACAAAGCAGAAGCATCTGTATTTCTCGGCTGCCTTTGCTTTTTCGCTGGCACTGGCTCCCGCCGGTGCCTATGCAGGGTCGAACGCCAGAACTGCCGCGGTACAGGCCGTGCAGCAGAACGGCAACCACAAAGTGACGGGCCGTGTCGTCGATTCGACCGGTGAACCGCTGATCGGCGCCACCGTCCTCGTCGAGGGCACCACGAACGGTACCGTCACCGACATCGACGGCAACTTCACCATCAACACCCCCTCGAATGCGAAGCTCGTCTTCTCTTACATCGGCTATGTCGGCCAGTCGGTTGCCGTCAACGGCAAGAACACCATCGACGTGACGCTGAAGGAAGAGAGCAGCCTTTTGAAGGAGGTCGTCGTGACGGCCATGGGTATCCAGCGCAAGGAAGAGTCGCTGACATACGCCACGCAGAAAGTGAAGGCGGAAGACCTCATGAAGGTTCAGGACCCGAACGTTGCCAATTCCCTTGAGGGCAAGGTGTCCGGTCTGACGATTACGCCGAGTGCCGGCGGTGCCGGCGGTTCGACGAAGATTGTTCTCCGCGGTGCCAAATCCATTCTGGGCAGCAGCTCGCCGCTGATTGTCGTCGACGGTGTACCGATGACCAACGATGCCCGCGGCAAGCGCGACATGGCTGGCGAAGGCTTTACGTATGCCGGTATGTCCGAGGGTTCCGATCCGCTGTCGCTGATCAACCCCGACGACATCGAGTCGATCAACGTCCTCAAGGGTGCCAATGCGGCGGCCCTTTACGGTTCTGTTGCTGCCAACGGTGTCGTGATGATCACCACCAAGCGGGGCCGCGAGGGCAAGCTCGACATCAACGTCACATCGAACATCACCTTCGACTCGCCTTTGCTGACACCGAAGATACAGAACACATACGGTGCCACGATGAACGGCAACACCATCCAGGCTGACGGATGGGGACCGAAGATCGGCTCGCTGGCCGACAACCAGCTGACGATGAGCTCCCCGCTGAACTCCACCAACTTCCAGTCGGGGGCGATGCATGACATTCACCTGCGCAACCATGCCCAGGACGACGTGAAAGACTTCTTCCGCACGGGTGTGACGACCAACAACTCCCTGTCGCTTTCCGGCGGTACAGAGAAGATGACGACTTACTTCTCCATGGCGAACAGCCATTCTACAGGTCTGCTGCGCAACAACAACTATAACCGCAACACCTTCAGCCTGCGCCAGAGCTACCGCTTCTTCAACCGTCTGAAGGTGGACCTGTCGCTGAACTATGCGCAGACCATCACGCGCAACCGTCCGGGCGGCGGTACGGTGGGCAATCCGCTTTACCACCTCTACCTCACGCCCCGCAACGTCGACATGGACTACTACCGCAACAACTACGTCACACAGGACGGCAAGTGGCTCAGCGGTCCGCAGAACTACTACGAGCTGTCCGGGGGAAGCTACAGCTATACGACAGACCAGGCGAAGCTCCAGGGTCCGCGTCAGAACTGGGCGTTCATGAACGCTGCCAACAACAACCCCTACTGGCTCATCAACATGAACCAGAGCAAGCAGAAGGAGGACCGCATCTGGGGTACCATCTCGGGGAACGTAGACATCTACGACGGGCTTTCCTTCCAGGCACGTATCAATTATGATCACACCCGCTACAAGTCGACGAGCAAGCGTTACGCCACGACTTTCCTCCCGGCATCCATGGAGGACTACGGCCGCTTCTGGGATTCAGACTCGAAGACGACGGAGATCTACATCGACTACCTGCTCAACTACAACAAGACTTTCGGCGACTTCGACCTCTCAGCGACAGCCGGATGGGTGGGACATACCATCAAGGGTGAATACAAGGGGACGGATGTCATCGCTACCTATTATGACCGTACGCTGCAGAAGCTGCCTACGAAGGTGAACTACTTTGACACCAGTGCCGGCGGCATGGGCGCGACGTCAAGCTCGAAGTCGTCGAACTGGGACCGTGCATGGCTCGCTACGGCGCAGATGGGATGGAAGGATATGGTGTTCGTCGATGCTTCCTACCGCCGCGACTGGTACCGTCCGTTCCGTTACTTCAAGCTCAGCGGCATTTCCAATACCGACAACTACGGCTATTTCGGCATCGGCGCCAACGCCATCCTGAGCAAACTCCTCAAGCTCCCCGAGCCGGTCAACTACCTGAAGTACCGTGCCTCCTACTCCGAGGTGGGTAACTCCATCCCCAACATCGCCTACAACGCCGTGAGCACGAACCTGCAGACCGGTGCCATCAACGGCAGCAACTATGCGCAGTTCGTCGACCCGCGGCCGGAGAAGACCCGCTCTTTCGAGACTGGTGTAGAGAGCCTCTGGCTCAACAATCGGCTGAGCTTCGACCTCACCTATTACAACGCTACCATGAGCCACCTCTACATGACGGCGGCGACGGGTACAGGTCTGACGAAGAACATGAACTCTGCCAAGGTGCGCAACCAGGGCATCGAGATGACCCTCGGCTACGACTTCAAACCGGTTAGCTGGCTGCGCTGGCGCACGTCGTTCAACCTCTCCTACAACAAGAACAAGATTCTCAAGACCGCCTACGACGAGCAGGGCAAGGAACGGCTCATCGAGCAGAAGGTCGGCGGCGTACACGTGAAGTACATGGAAGGCGGTTCGATCGGCGATATGTACGTGCCCGACTTCGACCGTGACGAAAACGGACACATCAAGCTCAATTCGCTCGGTCAGCCGCAGTTCGACAAGAGCGGAAAGCTGAAGTACATCGGCAACATGAACGCCAACTGGCAGATGGGATGGAGCAACACCTTCACCTGGAAGGACCTCTCGCTGTCGTTCCTCATCAACGGACGCATCGGCGGCAAGGTCATCAGCCTTACGGAGCAGCAGCTCGACTACTACGGCTACTCGCAGCGTTCGGCAGATGCGCGCCTCGAGGCGGAGAAGAACAACATCGTCGCAAAGGACTACGGCAATGTCCCGGGCATGATGCTGCCTGACGGCAGCGGGCGCATTGTTCCCGTGCAGTCATACTATCAGGCAATCGGATCGGCAGACAGTCCCGCAGACTACGTCTACAACGCAACGAACTTCCGTATGCGCGAGCTGTCGCTGGGCTACACCTTCCGCAACCTCTTCGGCATGAACCGCAACCTCGCACTGTCGTTCATCGCCCGCAACCTGTTCTTCATCTACAAGGACGCACCGACCGATCCGGACGTTTCTCTCTCGACAACCAACGGACTGGGAGCCTTCGAGCTGTTCAACACGCCGTCGACCCGCTCCTACGGCTTCTCCTTGAAAATGAATTTCTAAACCCAACGATTAAAACCTAACGACAATGAAACTGAAAAATATAGGAACAGTCCTGGTTCTCTCTGTTGCCGGACTGACACTGAACTCCTGCCTGGACTTCGATGTCACGGGTGCCGAGTTCAACCAGACGACACAGAATGAAAAGAAGGTGGTACGGCAGGGGAAGGTCGACTCACTTAATTACCGTGTCAGCATTACGCAGGAACAGTATGAAGCCTTGTATGGCAAAGTCAAGACAAACCTTGCGACAGCCTTAGGCGGTGTATATGCCATTCGAGGTGGAAAGGAAGGGGCGCCTCCAGTTCCCCATCAGTACCAGTATCTGTCTACATTCTATCAGGATGCCTTCGCACAGTACGGTGTCATCCCTCATGTCAATTACCCCTACTCCGGTATCAACATCGTGTCCTCTTCGGCCATCGACCTGAAGGCTTACGGCGGTGCATACGGTGCCTACCAGACTGCGACGAAGGCTTTGGTCCCGTTGCTGAACATGGAGGAAATAGATTCTCTTCCGGAGCTGAAGGCGACTTATCTGCTCTTCCTCGACTTTGCAAGCATCGAGTGTGCGGACAACTACGGCCCGATGCCTTACCAGGACCTGAAGACGAACAAGCAGGAACGTCCTTTCACATACGACGATGTGGAGACGATCTACAGTACGGTAGAGGCTAACCTTGACAGCATTGTGAAATGTTACGATTATTATCAGGCCAGTCGTCCGCAGTGGTATAAGGAGAAGATCCAGCGTGCCCTGACCGATTACTGCAAGTGCAATGCTGCTGTTCAGGATGGCGGTTTCCAGAGTCTGGATGCTTTCAAGCGTTTTGCCAATTCGCTGAAACTCCGCATGGCGATGCACATCGTCAAGGTGAATCCGTCGAAAGCAAAGCAGTGGGCCGAGGAGGCTGTAGCAAGTGGCGTCATCGAGACAGAAGATCAGGAGATGTTCTTCAGCCAGACGATAACAGGTAACAGCAATCCGATGATAGACCTCTGGAACTCCTGGAATGATATGCGTATGGGTGCCGGTTACGAACAGACGCTCCGCGCTTTCGACCATCCGTTCCTCAAAATGCTGTTCACAAAGAACACGAGAATTGCCAACAGCAAGGACGATTCAAAATCGCTGGAGGCTGACACGAAGGTATGTGGTATCCTTGCCGGTGCTCATGTCGGTCAGGAACAGGGCTCGTCTTCCAATCCCTATAACGGATTCTCAAAACTTGTCCAGAAGAGTATGGGCAATGCTCCGCTTTATCTGATGAAACTTTCCGAGGTATGTTTCCTCCGTGCCGAAGGTGCTGTGAGAGGATGGAGCATGGGCGGTTCCGCACAGCATTTCTATGAGCAGGGTATCCGCGAGGGTAACGTCATGGACCGGAAGTTACAGCTGAGACCTTACCGCGGTATGTATGAGGCTGCTGTTGACAACTATCTGCAGCTCGAAAAGGCCCATCCGTTTACTTATGTAGATCCGACAGGCAACGATGCCGACCATGTAAGCGAAATCACCGTCGGTGTGAAGTGGAATGAGAGCGATGCACCGGAGGTGAAGCTGGAGAAGATCATCACCCAGAAGTACATTGCAGGTTTCCCCAACAGCCTTGAGGCATGGGTCGACCTCCGCCGCACCGGCTATCCGCGCCTGTTCAAGATGCTGAACGTACAGGATGGTGACGGCTCTCTGAAAGAGGGCGACATCGTACGCCGTCTTCCGTTCCCCGACACCTCCGACCCTGCTACGCTCAAGGACGTTGAGGCTACGGGCCTGAAGGCGCTTGGCGGAGCCGACAAGGAAGGAACACGCCTGTGGTGGGATGTTGAAAAGTCGAACTTCTGATAGAAACTAATCTACGACCTCACCCTGGTCTTGAGTGAGACCAGGGTGACAGTTGAGAATGAATTATAACAAAAACTTAATTTATTATTCAAATGAGAAAAAAAACTACTCTTGCAGCTTTGCTTCTCACTGCATTGCTCAGCGGTTCTCCCGCAAATGTAAATGCACAGAACTATGATTTCAGCAAGGTTGACTGGACAAAGATGACCGAAGTGTTCTACAAGGCACTGGCAGCGGGTAAGCAATACCCTTCTGACCAGGAGATCATGGCACTTGGCATTTCCAAGGCCGACTTGGAATTCATGCGTTCGCACGTTCGGCAGCGTTCGCTCGTTGACAACAAAAGCCGATTGAACCCGAACACATTTTCCGGTCGTAAGCTTTGGATGAATACACCGATGGGGAGTGGCTCCGGTAACGATGCCGGCTATCCTACAGGTATTTTCCACAGCGATGTTTTCTCTCTGTGGAACTATACAGCCATGTGGGGTTCTTGGAATCACGGCATTGGTCAGGTTCCCGGCTCATGGACGGATGCGGCACACAAGAACGGCTGCGATATGCTGGGCGGAACGGTATTCTTTGATGCTTCCCATAATGACAACACCGCATATTATGTATGGACACGATTTGCAAGTACGCAGGATGCTACCTCTGTGGCATACAAAGGCTATCGCTATGTGAAGCCGCTTGTAAACATGCTTAAATACTTTGGTGTAGACGGTATCAACATCAACTGGGAGACAGGAACGCCCCAGACAACTGTAGAGTTCCATAAAGCCTGCTATGCTTATGCGAAGAGCATTGGTTTCAACAACTTCCACATCGGTCTTTATACGACGAACAGTTCCCTGACCTCGGGTAATATCAGCTATCTTTATTCACAGAATGACGAGCAGGCTGCTGATGCCATGTTGAACTATCATGGTGAGGATTATGCCTCTTCCAATGGTGCCCAGGCCATAAGAAGCAATCCGAAACTCCGTGCATCTGGCTTATGGCAGGGCTTCTGGATTGTCGGAATGGATCACGGATGGACTTCGCTTGATGAAGATGAGAATGCAAAAGAGGTCAACCTCTGCCTGTGGGGAGAGCACAAAGACAGCCGCTTCTGGAGTTATAACTCAGGTGCAGGAACTATGGAACAGCAGGAGAACTACCAGAGCTTCCTTGAGCGTGCTTTCTCCGGCGGCAACCGTAATCCGCTGAAGACTCCAAGTATTAATGACGAAGGGAACAAGATGGAATGGCAGGGAACGACTCCTCCATTGTCTACCTTTGCCGGTTTTGCCACCTGGATTCCTGAACGTTCATCCGTAAGCGGCAAGCTGCCGTTCTATACCCACTTCAACCTCGGTAACGGCGACCGTTACAACTACCGCGGCAAGAAGGCTTCCGGTGCCTGGTACAATATGTCTGTACAGGACATTGCGCCGACTTATCGCTGGCTGACGCTTGAAGCAGGACAGCCTGTTACAAAGACCGCCCGTACGAGTGACGCCATCACGGTGCAGTTCTCTCATCAGGATGCTTTCATAGGCGGTTCCTGCCTGCAGTTAAAGGGTAACGCCTCAAAGGCTACGGATATCATCCTCTACAAGACAGACCTTACTCCTAATGATGCTGCTACTTATGCACTGATAGCTGTCAAGGGTGCCGGTGAGCGTGCCGAGGCTTCTGTTGCGAGCAACCTCAGCCTCATTCTTGAGGTGAATGGTACATGGAAAGAGTATGCTGTTCCTGACAACAAGGGAAAAGCGTGGGAAGAGCATCGTATTCCATTGCATCTTAATACGTCAGACAAGATTTCTTATGTAGGTCTCCGCGTCAAAGGCGGTACAGACGGATATAATATGTATGTCGGCGAAATCCAGCTCAATGATGGAAACAAGCAGACTCCTAAACCTGTAGGCAACCTGGAAGTGGTAAAGACCGGCGAAACGCCATCATCAATGGACCTGAAGCTGAACTGGGATGTAACCGTCACCCCCGATAACTTCGGTCTGGCTTACAATGATGATGCCAACATCGACCACTTTGAAATCCTCTTCAAGGACGGCGAGAACGGCAAGGTGAAGGAAATAGCCCGTACAACACAGTGGGCGACTTTCGTTCCGGCTGTCAGCATGGAAGGTGTAACCAGCCCGTACATCGGTGTTGTTGCTGTTTCAAAGGATTTGAAGACATTGTCCGATCCTGTATGGAAGTCTGTCGAGAAAGGCAAGGACCTCCAGGAAGATCCTTTCGGAACTTACGGACAGTCTTCTCTCAACGTGAATGCAGAGGGCTACAAGGCCGCTATCAATCTGCGTGGTGTAGAGCACTTCAAAACCGAGGGTGCTACGCAGGATATCGATTACACACTGACTTATGATCAGTACAAGGCGGAAAACAATGACGGTAAGGCGACTTATCTGAACTATCATCATATTAAGGACAAGGTTCTTAAGGTTACCCAGGGACAGCAGATAAAGTTCCATCTTAAGGGCTTTAACGGTGAGACAATCAATGGAGGTCGCAGCAAGGACGACTGCCGTTACTGTTTTGTAGGCGGCTGGATGGACTTCGACGGCAGCGGTACATTCAACTATGGCAAGGGTGTTGTCGAGCAGCCCTTCTGGATGCCGTATTATGACCAGAGAACCGACCAGGAGAACTTCCAGTTCGACGAGTCTTCAAAGGATGGCACGGAGCCTTATGGTGAGCGTGTATTCCGCCACGGTTCACTCCGTAAGGGAAATCCTTGTCTGGTAAAGGGCGACGGTCTCAAGGGAACTATCTCTATTCCTGAAGACGCTCATGTAGGCAAGAGCCGTCTGCGTATCGTGTATTCTGATGCTTGGTTTGCAGGTCAGTTCAGTCCTACGGCCAACACGAACAAGGGTTATACACTGGATATCGATGTAGTTATCCTCGGTAATGAGTCGAAACAGCGCGGTACCAAAGATCTGCATGACAAGGGCGAGCCTGATGACTGGAATGTTGTAACCGAGATTACAGATGTCGCTGCCGATAATTCAGGTTCCGTACGGGTCGTTGACGGAAACCTGGTCTTCAGAGGTGTCAAGTCGGCTACTGTCTATACTGCTGACGGTATGTTGGTAAGAAGTCTGACGAGACCGACTGTTCTCCGTGGCAACGAACTTGGAAGAGGCGTATTCCTCATCAAGACTGACGGGTCTAAGGTAACCAAGGTGATCCTTTAATGCTCCTGTGAGTATGAAAAGTAATCATTGATAATCAAATTATAAGCTGGGATGGCAGTGCCTGCATAAAAGGCAGCTCCATCTCAGCTTATATCGTTTCAAGCCAGATCTATTATTAAAGTCACCGGCATCTTCCATGATGCATGGTATATTACTTACTAAACATTTTAAACCTATGAAGAAGAAGACTTTACTACTTTCTCTGCTCCTGTCCCTGGGAGTATTCAGCGGCAGTGCAAAGGATTTCTATGAGTTTGACAATGTTACGGCAATGTCTATACTCAACCTTTTCCTACAGGCAAAACAAGAGGGACATAATTATCCTTCCTTAGAGGAGTTCAAGAGCATTGGCATCTCTGCGTCTGATATTGAGTTCATCCGTTCCCATGTCCGCCGCAGCGAACTGGTCAATGTCGACGACCGGCTCTATCCGGCTCTTTACAAAGACCGCCAGATGTACATGTGCCTCCCGATGGGCAATGGTACACAAGGCTCACATGGCTATCCTACCAATGAAATGGGCAAGACGGATGTATGGACCATGTGGAACTACACTGCGACTTTCGGATCATGGAACCATGGATTCTTCCAGGCACCGGGTTCGTGGGCAGATGCCGCGCATAAGAACGGCACACGCCTGATGTCGGGCATGATGTTCTTTGAATCCATCTTTGGTGGGGCGGATGATACTCCATGGGTGAACTTCATCTCAAAGAAGAACGATGACGGAAGCTATGCTTACGTAGAGCCGCTGATCAACGCCCTCATGTTTTTCGGACATGATGGCATAGTCTATAACTGGGAGGCTCGGAATTACGACAATGAAAATGTCATCGCTTTCCACAAGGCACTCTATCAGGAAGCTAAAAAACGCCATCTTACGGATTATGGATCGCTTATCTATACATTAAGTGCTAATCTGAACGCCAGCAATGCTCCTGTTGTCTATGGAACGAAAGAAGAACCTATTCATGAACTGTTCCTGAACTATTCGGGTGGTGCCATTGCTCCCGGTGCTCCCAGTTCATACGCTTATGCGCAGAACACCTGTGGCGATGCCAGCCGTCTCTATGCGGGTGTGCATATCGCAAATGTCGGTGACCGCAACTGGTTGGAATTGGAAGAAGCCGGTGCAGAGAAAATTAATGTCGTCGCATGGGGAGAACACACCTGCAACCAGCTTTATTCCCATACTTCAGGGGCTGACGACAACGAATGGCAGACGAACTACCAGAAGATGCAGGAGCATTTCTTCTCTGGCGGTAACGGAAACCCTGCCAGCCTTCCGGGTGGAGATCCGGATGAAGCTTCCTACTCTGATGGAATGAAGAGATTCTGCGGTATTGCCAAGTGGATGCCGGAGCGTTCAGCAATCAGTCGGCCGTTCTTGTCTCACTTTAATTTGGGTAACGGTGCGTTCTATTATGATAAAGGTGTGAAGACAACTGTCGGCGGATGGTATAACATGGCAGCACAAGACCTTGTTCCGACTTACCGCTGGCTGGTTTACAATGCGGGATCAACTCAGGTGAATACCGCCCTTACCCCCTCGTTCACCCATGAAGACGCTTACGTGGGTGGTTCTTGTCTGAAACTGGCTGGCAATGTCACTGGAAATGGTGCAGACGTTGTTCTCTACAAGACAAGTATCGATGTTGCTGCACAGACGAAGGCCGTTCTCGCATTGAAGAAACTTTCAGGAGATGCCCGGTTGTCACTCCTCATCCATACAGGTAATGTCTGGAAGGAATTTGCAGTCGGGGAAACCGCGAACGACTGGAAAGAAACCACACTCGATCTCAGCTCACTTTCCGGCAGCAAGATTGACCGCCTTGGATTCCGTGTGAAAGGCAATGCCAACCTGCTTGTCGGCAAATTGGCCCTGGTCAATGGGCAGGTCATTCAGCCCGCCAAGATAAAAGAGTTTGTATCAGCCGAGTCCGTTTCCGAGTCTCTGAATGATGTTACACTGAAACTCTATTGGACAGTAGAAGGGAAGGTTGATGCGTATGGCCGCTCGTACAATGAAGACAACAACATAGACCATTTCGAGATTTTCATGATGAAGGACGGGAAACCTGTTGAGGTAGGGCGTACAAGTCAGTGGGCTACGATAGCTTCACACCTTCCTTTCACAGCAGCTGATGCACCTCTGAAAATCGGTGTCCGCTCGGTTTCTACCGATCTCACAACGGCTTCTGAAATCGTATGGCGTGAGGTACAGAAAGGGGAGCCTGATGAAGTGATTGATCCTTCGGACACATCAGGACAAGGTCCTTATTACAAGGTCAACTTCAACAAGAAAGCCCCGCACGAGCGTGAGGACCGGTACGTTATGCATGTAGGTCTGTACGACTATTCTACTGGTCAGGACGGGTCGCTCCAGCAATACCCTGACAATGACTTCTCTGCACGTATCACAAAACAGTTCTACCTGGACAAGACTGACGAGGTGGTCTTCAACGTTACCGCAGGTGAGACCTATCGTCCCTACCTGGCTTACCATGGTCTGTGGATGAGTGGATATGCTTTCATCGACTGGAACAATGACGGTCAGTTCACAGCAGATGGACTTACATTTGACTCTTCCGGGAAACCCTCCAGGACAGATAACTGTGAGGTTGTCAGCTTCTCGGCACACAGCAAAAATGACTATAACTGGTATAACAGCAACGGAAAGGTATTCCCAAAGAGCACACAGTTCCCGAAGGATAATAACATTCAGAACTGGATGGGTTCATTCCGTGTACCGGCCGATGTCCAGCCGGGTCTTTACCGTATGCGTTTCAAGCTCGACTGGAACAGTCTTGATGCAGGCGGAAGCGATGAAATCCGTAAAGACGGCGGTGATATCGTTGATGTCCTTGTAAACGTTCAGAAGCCTGATGCCAAAGTGAAAGTCGGTGCCAAGGCTCATAACGGGCAGGTTGAGTTGGGGGCATTGAAGCTCGATGAAACAATGAATGGTCTGGCAGAAGCTAATCATGACCTTGCTGTGAGATTCATTCCGGAATCCGGCTACAATATTGCCGGTGTCACGGTCAAGTATGGTTATAATCTTGACAATGCGTCGGGTGTCGATGCAGTCGGCAACCGTCAATGGTGGTTGAAGAAGGAGCAGACTACAACGGCCGATTATACCATTCCCGCAAAGTCTGTCATGGGCAATGTCCTGGTCATGCCGGCATTCATCTTGGCAAATGGTATCGACACTGTTACAGTGACGGAAGCCGAGGCGCAGGCTAATGACATCTACAACCTCAATGGACAGCTTGTACGCCGGGCAGGCAGCAGACGACAGTTGCCACATGGCGTATATGTCATGAAAGGGCACAAGGTCGTCCTGTAAAAGGATTCCCTTGTTTGCGGCTGGAGAATTATAGATACAGAGAATATCAGCGGACTTAAATGACAGACCATAGGGTACAGGAGTCCATTCTTTCATATCTGCCCGCTGTTATAATCTGTCCAGAGACTTACAGATCATGAAGGTGATCAAGAAGTAATCCGTATGATGAGGTATGGGGGAAACGGCTCTTCTGCAAAGGTATCGGAAGAGCCGGTCTCCCGGTAAAGCCTCGGGGAGTGTACTTCTGATGAAGTCTGGGATGGGGCGTACAGATGACTTCCGCAGGCCCCGTCCTTTTAAAAGAAACAACCCACTAATGAACTTGCCGGATCGGGCAAGAGGCTGCCAGTGCAGCCTCTGTCCGGTCCCTTTTTTGTGCAGAACGGTGCTGGCCTGTTGTCAGTGTAAGTTGAGAACCGGGTACGAATGGAGAGAGCTGATGAAGGAAAGGGTTGGAGTGGGGGGGAAAGAGAGAAAAAGAGAGAAAAATAGGGGAAAAAGAGATAGAAGATGATTGCTGCCCCGTAAACTTTCCTGTATTGAAGTCAGTTACAGGTATCTCGTGTTTAGGGACGCATGAATGACACGGTCTTGATACCCCCGTCTATGTGTTGCAGCCTGTCACGTGTTGCGTTGCAGCCCATCACGCAGGGTGCCCGTCGGTCGGCACCGTCCGTGTTGAGACCCGGCTCCTTATAATTATGTTGCTGGTTTAATGTGTAGAGTGGGTGCAGCGTCATGCCGCAGATGGGATGCGGTGGTCCTTACGCAGCCGTTTCAGCAGCCACAGGTAGGCGGGGGCGAGGAAGAGGTCGGCCATCATCCATGCCACCGGGTCGGCATAGCAGACACCCAGCCACGCCCATGCCGGCACCAGCCAGAGGCTCACGCCGCAGCGGGCGATCATCTCCATCACGCCGCTCATCATGCTCAGGTTGCTGTAACCGAGGCCCTGGATGCTGTACCGCAGGATGACGAGCACGCCCAGTGCGGGGTAGAACCAGTTGGAGATGCGCATCAGCTGTGCCGCATTGGCGATCACCTCCTGCTCGCCTCCGTTGACGAAGAGCATCATCATTTCGTCGGCGAAAGGATAGATGACGGCGACAGTCAGGACGAAGTAGACCATCATGATGCCCATGGCGTCGCGCACGCCGGTCCTCACACGGTCCAGCCTCCTTGCCCCGATGTTCTGTCCGCAGTAGGTCGCCATGGCGACGCCGATGTTCTCCAGCACGCAGGTGAAGAGGTACTTGATGCGGATGGCGGCCGTGAACGAGGCCACATAGACCGTTCCGAGGGCGTTGTTGGCACTCTGCAGCATGATGATGCCGACGGCGGTGATGGAGAACTGCAGCCCCATCGGCACGCCGTTGTTCAGCAGGATGCTGATTTTCTTGTTGTTGAAGGCCCGCTCGTCTCCCTTCGGAACGAGTACCGTCAGGCGGCGGCGGATGAACCGCCGGCACAGCCACGAGGCGAAGGCCTGGCTCAGGAAGGTGGCGATGCCCGCTCCTTCGACGCCCATTCCCAGCAGGAGGATGAACACGACATCCAGCAGGATGTTCAGGAACGACGATGCGATGAGGAAGTAGAACGGCTCCTTGGAGTTGCCCAGTGCGCGTATCTGTCCCGAATAGAGGTTGTAGGCGATGGTGAAGGGGATGGTGCAGAACTGCAGGAAGAGGAAGACGTAGGCATCGTGGAAGACATCGGCCGGCGTGTTGACGAGCTGCAGGATCTTCTCGCAGAACAGGCACGAGAGCAGGGTCGCCACCAGTGCGAGCACGACGGCGATATGTCCGGCGTTGCTCACGTAGCACCGCATCTTGTGGTGGTCGCCGGCACCGAAGGCCTGTGCCACGGGGATGGCAAAGCCTGCACAGGCACCGTTGCAGAAGCCCATGATGAGGAACATGATGCTGCTCGAGGCCCCCACGGCGGCCAGTGCGCCCACGCCGATCCACCGTCCTACGATGGCGGCGTCGATGATGAGGTACATCTGCTGCAGGAGGTAGCCGAGGATGAGCGGTACGGCGAACTTCAGGATGGAGCGTGCGGGTGCGCCGCTTGTCATGCTCTCTGTGTGCTGCGAAAGGGTTGCTTTCATGTCTGTCAATGTTTTTGTTGCTCTTTGCCGTTCTTCTCTGTCGTCATCTTTTCACGTCCTGCAAACTTACGGAAAATCCTCGAATAACGGGTCGTTTGAACAGGAAAAATGTTTTTCATCTTTAAGACCTGCTCTGGAAAGCGGACTCTCCTCGCCAATGCTGACGGGGAAGGCTGCAGATCCGTCGAAGGTGTTTTCGGAGGCTGCCATGCGATGGAAACAGGGCGTGCCAGAAGTTTACAGGATAGCGAAAGTAGGGACGGATGTCCCTGTTCTCTTTTTCTGTCCGCAATAGATTGCGGGCGGTATCAGATTTTTCAATAGATGTATCTATGATTAACCCGTTGGCAGAATTAATTTAGTGCATACTTAGTGTTCCCTGGAAAAAGATCAAGCAGTCCAAAGGTATATAAAATCCATTGGGCTGCTTAATTTGAAATGAAGAAGATGAAGCCAAAATACGGTTTTTCTGAAAATTGCGAGACAAAGTCCCCTAAAGAACTCCCATCACGTTCTTGACAAAGAAACACATTCCTGCCCAGCATCTTGCCGTGTCCGGAAGCCTGGCTCCGTATGTTGTCGGCTCTGTATAATCATACCGAGGCCTGCTATTTGCTTCCTGACAAAACGCCAGAATTGGTGTCACTATTATTTATTCGTTTGTTTACATTGTTCTTATGCTTACCGAAGTCTACGTTGATATATGCTTCAAGCATGAATATCCTGTTCAGGTCATGCGAAAAAGCATCCTGCCTGTTAGGAGCCAGCTTCGACCAGTTTTCTACATACTGACTGTACCTGCTGCTGAAAGGATTCAATACCTGAGCTTGTATGCCCCAGTTATCCCTATTATAGCCGACCGATATTGAATGTAGAGTCTCCTCCTTGGTTAAAGTCTCTCCCCATAGTATTTTATGCCCTTTGCTGGCACTGGCCATCAGGAACCAATTACCTTTCAGGAAGGTAACAGAACCATTTACACCGAAATCAGAATAGGTGTGGGTGTAATTATTCCCCTCACTTATGTATCTGTTGAAGTATGTGCTGACATTAATCTGACAATTTTCACCGAAAGGAATCAGCTTCAAATTTAAATTATTCTGCAACCGATGAAACCCCCTCTGATTTTCCATTGTACGTATATACTTGTTATTCTCGAACAATGTCGTCTCCATCAAAGGCTTGTCATCAAAGCTGTATCTGATAAGATAATCCAGATCCAACCATTTGTACTTCCAGTTGATAGTCAAATCATTAGAAACGAATTTTACTGTCTTAAGATTAGGATTTCCTCGTCTGACTTGATAATTATCTATATTCTGACTCACATCATTCATATCTGATAATGATGGAGAATAACCTGAAATATAGCCAGTGTATCTAACAAGTAAATTCTTGGTCAGATTGTATGACAATTTAAGTGTTGGGCGAAAAATAATCTTACTCTGGCTTACATCTCCCTGACTGTTATATGTTCTCATTACACCACTACCCATGGTGTATACCAATTTCCCTACCTTAGACATAAATTCCACATACCCATAGGTCTCAGCTGTTCGCATGCTTATATTCGCATTGATGGTTCCACCATAATTATTGGAAACGAAGGCCTGATTATGTTTTATGCCAAGTGATAACATGGAATTTTTAATCTTTTGCTCATAAATAGCCTCAGCGATGAGCGAATATTTATCACCTTTTGTCTGCGATGCATATTCCTCAACAGGATTTACTCCTCTCTGAACAAAATGCCTATTATTCTTAGTTTTTATATAGGTTCCTACCACATCAATAAACAGATTCTTTCCTTTAGCCAATTCTGTCTGGTAATAAATATCTAATGAAGGTATATTTTCCCTCGACTTTTCATGATCGGATATTTTATATTCCTGTCCAGCACTTGTAAGTTCGGATTCTCTGTCTGATATGGAATAAGGCATATCCATATATGACTGTCTATAGTTAATACTGAGTAGATGGTTATTTTTATTATAGTCATAACCTAATAGGAAATTCATCCTGTCATACTTTACCTTTGTAGGCAAGCCTGTTTCCACATTGTATAGTGGAGTTGCAGTTCCATTAAAGGTTTCAACATTCTCGCGTATCCATTTCAAATCTCTGCGTTCCCAATTAGATATAAACTTGAAAGACGAACTTCCAAAATGATAATTAGCGGAAACATTATAATCTCCTGTTCCGATTTTATTTATGCCATTGGTTAAATCGACTGAGAAGTTTCCACCTGAGTTCCTCTGTTTCAGAATAATATTAATGACAGCTCCCACATTTCCATAACGCAATCCTGGATTATCATGGTATTCCACCTTTGCGATATCGTCTGGTCTTAGAGATTTCACCTCAGGAAGCTTTGCCCTTACACCATTGATTCGCAATTCAACCGTTCCTCCCGTAGTCATCTCTATACTATTATTAATAGAATTAATCTCAATGCGTGGAAGACTTAAATTCTGTAGTAACAAAAGTCCATTACTGGATGCCTTCCGTTGCAAACTGTTAGGGAAGAGTATCTGCCTGTCTATTTTCTGGATTTTATTACTGCCAATGACTCTTACCTCTCCTAAAGTCTTTGGCAATACCATTAGTTTAATCTTTCCCATATCAACATCATCCGATGCATTATTACAGGTAATATATTGGTCTTCATAGCCTATATATGACAGATGAACGATAAAGTTATTCGATTCTATACCTTTAATATGGAATTCACCCACATCATTTGTTACGCCACCCAACAAGAATGTCGAATCTGCCGACAGAATTCTGACCGAACATCCAATTACTTCCTTGTTGTTCTCATCTATAATTCTTCCTTTTACACTCATTTGAGAGTATGCTCCTTTGGAAAACACCAGAAACAGGAGCATCATAAAAATATGCTTCATTATTTTATAACATTTATATAATTTTCCTCATCATATTACATTTATATCTTTAGCCCTTGTACATCTGGGATCTGGCATAGAAAAAGAATTTCTTCTGTTATCTTTCCTCTGTGAAAGAAGATAAGTGATGAGAATAATTCTCCAGGACTACGAAATTGGCGATTTCATTCAGACAGGATTTATCTGCCATGAATGTCTCATGTTTTTTGAATGATGCAACTTTCTTTTCCATAAAAATTATTTTATTTTAATTTATACGGCAAAGATAGCGATTTCCCAAATGTTGAAGACTACACTTTTGGGAAATTTTCCTTTTCCTGGCTTACTTTTTACACTTTTGTGTAATCTCATAGTGTTATTTCAAAGAAAAAAGTTCCCCCCGATTCTGCCCGTGAAGAGCCGTTCGGGGGATTTCGTGTAAAGAAACAAATAATATATCACACTGGAAAACAGTTAGTTGTGAATTTTCTGCATATCCTTATTTACGTTTAATAATGTCAAATCAGATTCTAAAATCACGTTTCGTTGGCCAAATAAAGAGGTTTTCAAGGTAAAAGTATTATCTCTGTTTTCCTGTTCTCTTATTTTCTCCGGCAATGACGCCCCCAAAAACAGGTTCTTGGAAAGGAGGTTTCCGTGCGCTATCCGTCACGGATTTTTACCATACGGGGCTGGATGAGACCCTTGCTCTTGTTCATCGTCCCCTCCTCAGATGAAAAATTGGAGTCCATGGAAACAGGAAAATGGCCAGTAGAGTGTAAGTCCCTTGTTTACAGATGGATAACGGCGTGTGCAAGAAACGGTGCTTGGTTAGACGGCAATCGGGCGTTAGTTGGAGGGCAATCGGGCGTTAGTTAGGAGGAAAAAGACGGCTGTTTGCCTTTCAGCCTCCCACAGTCTGTCTCCCAGCCGGATGAAGAGCGGGTAAAAACGGATGGACAGCTTCCGGATTGTAAGATTATTTTCTGCACGGCGGCTAAGATTCAATGTATGATATCGGATAGAGGGAGAGGTCTCCTTTCCTCAAAAGAAGAATTGCCTGTTGAAAAGAAATCATGGGGTGTGCCAGAAGTTTATTTAGTAGCTGAAGCAGGGGCAGACACTCCCGTCTGTCCGATAAGGAAAGTCTGTTTCGTGGAAAGAAGAGGGCGTCTGTCCACATACGGTGGAGGTGTGTGACACGCTGCCTGTTCCGGTTTTACGGGGCGGCCGCCCCCCTGCGATGTCCTGCGCATCGGTCTTTCGCTGGACATGAGACCTGCCGGCGCATTGTGCCCTCCTGCTTGTATACGGCAGATTCAGCCCTCTCCTTCAGCCACATAGCCCGCTGTGCCTTTTCAAGGAGAAAGCTGAATCTGCCCGTCTGGAAGAGAGAACCCCGGCAAAGGAAACGCCCGGGATCTGCCTGTAAGATTCGGAAAGTGGGATTAATCCTGCACTTTCGGATATTTCCTGAACCATCCATCCATCCGCAGCCGCATTACGCCGAAGAAGGCCTCGGAGAAGATTCCGCCGCTCATCTTGCTGGTCCCCTCCCTGCGATTGACGAAGACGACAGGCACCTCCTTGATTCTGAAGCCGATCTTGTAGGCCGTGTATTTCATTTCGATCTGAAAGGCATAGCCCTTGAAACGGATTCTGTCCAGAGGGATGGTCTCGAGGACGCGGCGGCGGTAACATACGAATCCCGCTGTGGTATCGTGGACGTGGAAGCCGGTCACGATCTGGACATACCTGCTGGCAAAATAGCTCATCAGCACCCGTCCGATAGGCCAGTTGACGACATTTACACCGCTGACATAACGCGACCCGACGGCGACGTCATACCCTTCGTCGTGCGTGGCCGCATAGAGCCGCGGCAGGTCGGCGGGGTCGTGACTGAAGTCGGCATCCATCTCGAAGATGTAGTCGTACCCGTGCTCCAGCGCCCATTTGAAGCCGGCGATATAGGCTGTGCCTAATCCCAGCTTGCCTGCACGTTCGATGATGAAAAGGCGGTCTCCGAACTCCGTCTTCATCAGCCGGTGTACAATCTGTGCCGTTCCGTCAGGGCTTCCGTCGTCGATCACCAGAATATGGAAATGCTTTTCCAGCCGGAAGACCGCCCGGACAATCTTCTCCATGTTCTCTTTCTCGTTGTAGGTCGGTATGATTACAATGCTGTCACTCGTCATAGGAATACTGTTTTAACAGGGCAAATGTAGTAGAAAAATATGATACTGACAAATTTTCCAGCTTGTTTTTACTGGTCCGGATTCTCAACGAAACCCCGGTATTCAGGTGTAAGCCCCGACATGACAGCCTCGTAGGCTTCGGCCATCGTCCGCTTCTCAAACTCCGTCCCCTTCCCTCTGGGCGGAATCGGCTCGTGAATGGTAAGACTGAGCCGGTGCCATACGGGGAAATGCCAGTCCTTCGTCCGTGGCATGACATCATAGGAACCGTTGATGGTAAGCGGGCAGACCGGCAGCTGGAGCTCGTCGGCCAGCATGAAGGCGCCGCGCCGGAACCTGCCCATGTGTCCCGTAAAACTGCGTGCCCCCTCGGGAAAGACGACGACGGACATCCCCTCGCGCAGTGTCTCGCGCGCCGTGTCGTAGGTCTTCTTTATCTTGCTGGCTCCGCTCTTGTCCACATAGATGTGGTGGGCTTTTTCACAGGCCAGTCCCACCAGGGGAATCTTGCGGATGGCCTTCTTCATCATCCACTTGAAGTTACGGCCGAGGAAACCGTAGATGAGGAAGATGTCAAAAGAGCCCTGGTGATTGCAGACGAAGACATAACTCTGCCTGGGGTTGAGGTGTTCCCGTCCCCGGACCTCTACCGGCAGGAAAAGCAGACGGACCGTAAGCCACGACCAGCATTTGCCCGGATAATATCCCCAGAAGTGGCCGTTGCCCAGCTGGCAGCCTGCCGTCGTTATCAAGGCCGTGAGGACAGAGGCCAGGATGAAGAGGGGAAGGAAGATGAACAACGTGTAAAGATTGTACAGAACCGTCAGAATCCGTGCGGGCAACGTATGCAGAGCAGCCGGTCGCCGGTCCTGTCGCTGAGGTGTGGAAGTATACATAAAGGATTTCTTTTTTATTTCTTTTTCTTCGTGTGCAGCGTGATGACTGTTATCTCGTTAGGCATGTTGAGCCGGAACGGCACCAGTCCGCCCAGTCCCGCCGTGACATAGAGGAACCGTCCGCCCTGCCGGTAGAGTCCGTAGTCTTCATGCTGTCGGATGCGGGTCGGCCTCCATCCGAAGAGCTGCATCTGTCCGCCATGCGTATGCCCGCTGAGCGTCAGCTGTGCCGTCGTCTTCGGGAGGATGTTCCGCTTCCATGCGGAAGGGTCGTGCTGCAGCATGATGACAAAGGCGTTTCTGTCCATGCCCTTCGTGGCCTTTCCATAGTCTGCATAATTGGGGAAAGGCGGTCTGCCGTCGTTCTCCGTGCCACAGATACAGATGGACTCGCCGGCGGGCGAGGTGATGAGCAGGTGCCGGTTGCGGAGGAGCGTCCATCCCAGTCGCTTCTCCTCCACGGCGATCAGCCGTGCCTCCTGCGCCGCCTTCTCCTTGGGATTCCCTTTGATATATTCGGTATAGTCGTGGTTGCCCAGGACCGCTACGGTTTTCCTCATCGGTTGCCGTAGGACAGGCGCCATCTTCTCCACCTCTTCAGGCCGCATGTTCTGCAGGTCGCCTGTGAAGCAGATGAGGTCTGGTTTCTGCCGCACGATGCTGTCCATCTCCGCCTGCAGGATTCTCTTCCGCCATCCGTCGAAAGTGCCGAGATGGAGGTCGGAAACATGTACGATCCGGTAACCGTCGAATGACGGCGGCAGATCCCGGAAGGCCAGAGACATGTGTTTCACCCGGACAGCGGAGACCCCGGCGGTGAGTCCATAAACATAGAAGGCGAAGGCAAGGGTGCCCAGGACAAGTCCGATGCAGTGTCCCCAGTTGCGCTGCGTATGCGTAACGTACTTGCGCACGGCCCATCCTGCGAAAGACGAGAGGGTGAAGATGGCCTTGGGTCCGACGAACATGCCGAGGAGGAAGAGATAGATGTTCAGCCATGTCAGGTCGGCAGGTGCGAAGTTGCGGATGGAAGCCAGCGCACAGGTATAGACGACCATGCCGATGCAGGGAGTCCACCATAGCAGGCGTTGCCGCCACGTGATGTGGTAACGCTTGCGGAAATAGTGCATATCGATGTACAGGTCGGACAACACTATTGTCAATATAAGGTATATGACGATTCTGGCTATCATTTCTTCTTCATGCAGAGGCGGTGAGGACTTCTTGCCGCAGCGTCAGGCCGGGGACGGTGTCGGACAGGGACTTCTCTCTGAAACGCTGTCGTCCACAACAAGGACGGGACAGGCCTTTCCGGCATTCAGAGGCCATGGCCGGCTGACCGGCCGGCCTCCTGTCCGTGCCGGAAGGTAATCTGCTCGCCGCGCACCGTGCCGTCAAGAAGTCCGTCGTTCAGCAGATGGTGTCCGTTGCAGAAAGTATGCAGTACCCGCCACCGGTAGGTATGTCCCTCCATCGGACTCCACTTGCATTTGCTTTGAATACATTTCCTGTCGACCGTCCAGGGCTGACGGGGGGAGACGACGACGAGGTCGGCCTTGTATCCTTTCCGCAGGAAACCCCGGCGGTCCACATGGAAGAGCCGGGCCGGGGCATGCGCCATCAGCTCCACCATGCGTTCGATGCCGAGCACGCCCTGATCGACCAGTTCCAGCATCGTGACGAGTGAAAACTGAACCATCGGCATCCCCGAGGCGGCCTTTGTGCAGCCTCCCTGCTTCTGTGCCGGCAGGTGCGGGGCATGGTCGGTACCGACGACCGCGATCCGTCCGTCTGCGAGTGCCCGGCGGATGGCGGCCTGGTCGGCAGCGGTCTTGACGGCAGGATTGCACTTGATCAGCGCCTTCTTCGTGAGGTAGTCCCGGTCAGAGAATACAATGTGTGCGAGGACAGCCTCCAGCGTGATCCGTCCCTCATCCTCCGGACGGTTCGCCAGAGACAGTTCTCCTGCCGTAGAGATGTGTGCGATGTGCAGGTGCGTCCTGTGTTTCCGAGCCAGTTCGACTGCCAGCCGGGAGGAGGCCAGGCAGGCCTCCGCACTGCGGATTTCCCCGTGATGGATGATCGCCGGATCGTCGCCGAAGCGTTCCCTGGCTGCCTTCATGTTCGCATTGATGATGCCTGTGTCTTCACAGTGCGTCATCACGGGGAGACCCAGTTCGGCAGCGACCCGGAAGATCTGCTCCAGCGCCTCACGCCGGTCGACAAGCATGTTTCCTGTCGAAGCACCCATGAAGAGCTTGATGCCGGGGATTGTATGCGTGTCGAGCAGGGGGAACAGACCGCTGTTGGCATTTGTCGCACCAAAGAAGAAGCTGTAGTTTACGTGGCTCGTCCGCCCCGCACGTTCCCACTTGTCGTGCAGCGCCTCCGGCGTCGTCGTCTGCGGAAGCGTATTCGGCATCTCGAAGTAGGAGGTCACCCCGCCGTATGCGGCAGCCCGGCTCTCGCTCTCGATGTCTGCCTTCTCCGTCAGTCCCGGCTCACGGAAGTGTACATGGTCGTCGATCACGCCGGGCAGGACAAAACACCCCGTGGCATTGACGGTCTCGTCAAATGAGCCACGGGGCTGCTGTGTTCCGGCCATGATGTCTGCGATGCAGTCGTCCTCTATGACGAGCGAGCCGATGAAGCTCCGCCCTTCGTTGACGATTGTTCCACCTTGGATGAGTTTCCTCATGAGTTTCTGTTGTTTAGGGATTACTGGCTTCCTGCTCTGAGACCGTGTCTCGAAAACAGGGGAATGGGGGGTGCGGAGAGAGGAAGAATGCGTAAGAGAAAAGGAAGCGGATGTGCGGAGCGGAGCCTTATCTGCGGGCAGGCTCGCCGGCCATCTGTGCGGGCGTCGGGGGCGCGACGGCGGCAGTGGGAGCGGTTCCTGCCGTGTCCGGGATGGCTGCGGCGGCAGGGTCTGCCGTGCCGTTCATCTCCTTCTGTGCCTGCTGGAAGTCTGCATAGAAGGCCTTTACCTGCGGATTCTGCTTGAAGGTGTCTGTCGCCTTGGCCATGATGTATTCAATCCATGACGGCAGCTGGTTGACCACGTTGGCATACATATAGTCGTTCATCCATACAGGAAAGGCATTGGGGGTCGTGTCGTAGGTGATGCGGGTCAGGAATCCCCAGGGGCCGAGGATGTTGTCAAAGTTCTCCGTGATGAACTTCGTGAACAGCCTGTCTCCTTTGGCATATACGCCCAGCGCCTTCTTGATCAGGCGGGCATTCACCGTCTCCTCGTCATGTCCGTTCAGAATGGCTGCGCTCTCTTCATGGTCGATTTCGACGTACTGGTTGCGCAGCTGTGTGAATTTCGTCCAGAAGTCGTTGAGCTTGTCGTTGAGCGGCGTACCGCTGACACGCTGCTGCGTGTTGTCCAGCCTGAGCGTGATGTCTCCTTTCTCCAATACGACGGGGAACTGCAGGTTGACATCGTCCATGAACACCTGTGCCACCTTCACCGAGTCGATCGTCCCATGGAAGGAGAACTGTCCGTGGACCACGTCACAGGAGTCCAGATTGATCAGCGAGTCGCCCTGGTCGGTCTTCAGATACAGCTTTCTCCCATCCAGACTCGACACGTTGGAGGTCCCCTGGATATTGAAAGAGTTGGCACACGATGTGAATGCAGCGAGTGTCAGGAGTGCGTAGAGAACTTTATTCATAGATCATTTAACTGTTCAACTTCTTCTTCTCAGACAAAATTACAACCTATAATCGGACTTGAAGAACTTTTTTATTCAAATTAAAACTATCTGTAATGTTTTTAGCTTTTTTTAGTCACTGCCTTCTCCGCCCTCTTTCTTCAGCTCGTAGCTGATGCGGTGGGTCGTGTACATCTCTAAGACGGCGGATATGAGCAGGAGGATGACCCAGTTGTGATGGAAGATGCTTACGTAACTGCTGTAACCGTCCAGCGAACCGGTGAATGCCGGACGGAGAAAATGGTAACAGTCCTCCACCATGAACAGCCCGGAAAGGATGAATCCCCAGCCTGCCAGGGTCATGATGCGGCGCAGACGGCGGACGGCCAGCCGCGTGCCGAGGTAACGCTGCCTCGACTGCATGAGCACAAAGCCGGAGGCACCGGCCAGCATCAGCCAGCAGGCGACGGACTGAATGAGAAAGAAGGCGTACAGACCCGCGCCTGCCACCATGACGATTCCTCCCAAAAGGTAAACGGTTGATTCGAGTTTATTCAGCTGTCTCATACTTAGGTGTGTTGTCGGCCGGCTGCTCATCGTCGCTCAGCACGAAGATGTCTTCGTTGTCAGCCTTCATGAAGTAACGCTCCCGGGCCACGCGGGCGATGGCGTCCGAGTCGGTCTTGAGGTCCTTCAGCTGCTGTGTGTCGTGCTGATACTGACGGTCGTATTTCCGGATTTCGGCCTTCAGGTCATCGATCTGGTAGGCGTATTCAATGCGCTTCATGAAACTGTTCTCGTCCAGCACGCCCACGATGAGTGCGCCGAAGATGATGACAATATGGAACTTGAACCGACTGAAGAATCTGTAAATATGTCCGGTAATCTTGCTCACTTCTCTCCTTATTATTTTCTGCAAAAGTAAGGAAAAGATTGCAGACGTACGCAGGAAGCATCCATATTTTTAGCAAATTAACAATTTAATCCTGTCCCTCTCCATCCACTTCCCTTAACTTTTATTACCTTTGCAAGACAATCAGATTTTCAAAACTATGGATGAATATATTGTCTCGGCGCGCAAGTACCGGCCGATGTCCTTCGATTCCGTCGTGGGGCAGCAGGCGCTGACTACCACGCTGAAGAATGCCGTGAAAAGCGGTAAGCTGGCGCACGCTTACCTCTTCTGCGGACCGCGGGGAGTGGGCAAGACGACCTGTGCCCGCATCTTTGCGAAGGCGATCAACTGCGAACATCCCACGGCCGACGGCGAGGCCTGCAACGAATGCGAGAGCTGCAAGGCCTTCAGCGAGGGGCGCAGCTACAACATCTTCGAGCTGGATGCCGCCAGCAACAACTCAGTGGAAAACATCAAGTCGCTGATGGACCAGACGCGCATCCCGCCGCAGGTAGGGCGGTACAAGGTCTTCATCATCGACGAGGTACACATGCTTTCCACGGCGGCTTTCAATGCTTTCCTGAAGACTTTGGAAGAGCCGCCGGCACACGTCATCTTCATCCTCGCGACGACCGAGAAGCACAAGATCCTCCCGACCATCCTGTCCCGCTGCCAGATCTACGACTTCGAGCGCATGACCGTGCCGAACATCATCAGCCATCTGAAAAGCGTTGCCGAAAAGGAGAACATACAATACGAGGAGGAGGCACTGAACGTCATCGCCGAGAAGGCCGACGGCGGTATGCGCGACGCCCTTTCCATCTTCGACCAGACGGCGAGCTTCTCGCAGGGAAACATCACCTACCAGAAAGTCATAGAGGACCTGAACGTACTGGATGCGGATAACTACTTCCACATCATCGACTTTGCCCTGGAGAACAAGGTGAGTGAAGTGATGGTGCTCCTGAACGATGTCATCAACAAGGGCTTCGACGGCGGACACCTCGTCAACGGACTGGCATCCCACGTCCGCAACGTGCTGATGGCAAAGGATGCACAGACGCTCCCGCTGCTCGAGACAAACCAGCAGCAGCGGCAGCGCTATCAGGAGCAGGCGCTGCGGTGTCCTGTCCGCTTCCTTTACAGCGCGCTGCAGATCATGAACCGCTGCGACGTGGAGTACCGGCAGAGTTCCAACAAGCGGCTGCTGGTGGAGCTGACCCTGATCCAGGTGGCACAGATCACGCAGAAGGACGATGACGTGCCTGCCTCGGGGCGTAGCCCTAAGCGATTGAAATCCCTGTTCAAGAATCTTATTCTGAAGGCTCAACAGAAACTGGCTCCGCAGGTGGCCGGGAGCCTGAGACATCATGACGAGACAGCACGCCGCTGTCAGGGCGGAAGCCGGGAGCAGGTGGCTGTCCCGTCTCCCGGCGGCACACACGTCACCGCCGCAGACCGTCCGGCAGCGAAGGTGGCGACAGGTCTGCCGAAGTCCATCAACCTGGGGGCATTGAGCATGTCATTTGACAATCTGCTCAAGAGCGACAGGAAAAAAGCCCGGGAGGACGAGCCTGAAATCACCAACAAGGACGAGAACGAGCCGTTTACACAGCAGGACCTCGTCGTCCGGTGGCGTGCCATGTGTACACGTATGCCGGACAAGATGCAGGCACTGGCACAGCGGATGAAGAACATCACGCCGACCATCACCGAATTCCCGAATATCCAGGTGCTGGCCGAGAACAACATCCAGCTCAACGAAATGCTTCCCATCCGGTCGCGCATCCGGGCCACGCTGGCGAAGGATCTGCACAACGGACAGATCGGCCTTACCATCCGGCTTGCCAGACAGGAGGAAATCAAACCCATGCTTACTCCCCGTGAAGAGTTTGACAGGCTGATGAAAACCAACCGCTCTGTAAAGAAACTCGTAGAGACGCTCGGGCTGGAGCTGGCTTAGCCGACATGGGCGTATTGTCCGGCAGCATACGGTGTTCCGGCACACGCTCTTTGCATACAAGGCAGCGAAACACCCTCCGGCCAGCTTCTCCTGTACGGCAGGGCACTCCCTCCCCGGCACAGGCAGCGAGGCCGTCGGGCTTGGCACAACCGGTGCCAGCCCTCAGCACGGCCGGTGTCCATCGACAGTACAGCCGGTGACGGGCATCCGCACGACGGCAGAAGACGGTAAGGAAGGGTGCTTCCCGGCAGCATCATACCTGTAAAAAGGAGACCGCCGGCCGACTTATTGCGGAAGATGTCTGCCGGACAGCAACAGGCTTGTTCGCATCCTCTAAACACAGGAGGGTGTGTCAAAATGCAAATACCGTTTTGATCATCTTACAGTTTGAAACAATTCATTAAAAATGACCATTTCTGTACTCGATTTTGAGTAAAGAAATGGTCTTTTCTTTGCTTTTAGGAAAAACCTGCTTGTAGTTTGAAGGTTGTCAAGTTATTCATCTGCATTTTGACGCATCCTCTCTCTCTTATTTCTCCGGGTAATGGAGGTTGGCTTCGGTGATGTTGTCCAGCACCTCTGTGAGAAACTTCTTCGACTCCCACTTTGCCATCGGCAGGTCGTGGAGCAGGTAGTTGCCGCAGTCGCAAGGTGCTGCACCGGGGATGTCGCCCTCGTAGTCGGCAACGAACCGGAAGGTGCGGCGCATCAGTCCGACGATGTCTTTCGATGCAAGGTCGCCGCTGAGAATCAGGTAGTTGCCCGTCAGGCAGCCCATCGGCCCCCAGTAGATGATACGGTCTTTCCATTCCGGGTCGTTGCGGAGATAGGTGGCGGCCAGGTGCTCGATGGTGTGGATGGCTCCCACGTGCAGCGCCGGTTCCCGGTTGGGCTCTTTCATGCGGATGTCGAAGGTGGTGACGGTCTCTCCGCCTACTTCGTCCTTGCGGCTTACGTAGATGCCGCGCAGCAGCCGCTCGTGGTCGATGGTGAATGATGGGATCTTGTTCATAGTTTTCATATTATGTCGATAAAGTGTTTCGTCACCTCGAAGCTGCCGTTGGCGACACGCTCCCAGAAGTCGAAGTACTGACTCGCCTTGCTGTCCTTGAGCGGTATGTCGCTGATGATGCGGAAGGAGACGAACGGTGTCCGGTAGATATGGCAGACTTGGGCGATGGCGCAGCTCTCCATGTCGACGGCCGTGGCATCGGGGAACCGGTTCAGTATCTGCTGCATCTTCTCATGCGAGTTGACGAACCACTCGCCGCTGACGGTCAGTCCGCTCCGTATGTGCAGTTCCCTGCAGTCGGGCAGGTCGTTCAGCGACAATGCCTTTTCCACCAGTTCGGCAGGAGCCGTGAAGTATGCCGGCATGCCGATGATCTGCCCGAACGCCACTTCGTCGCCGCAGTAGGCATCGTGGTAGGTGCAGGCCGAAGCCACCACCACGTCCGTCACCTCCAGCGTCGTGTCTGCACCGCCGGCACAGCCGCTCGATACGATGAGGTCAGGGTGGTAATGATGGATCATCTCCACGGTACCGACCGCCGCATTCACTTTTCCGATGCCGCATTGCTGCAGGATGATTTCCTTGTCTCCCAGTCGGCCTGTCACGAAGTCTTTATGGTCGAAATGCTCCTTTGCCGTTTGGGAAAGGATTGCTTTGAGCTGCGTGAACTCCTTGTCCATCGCAACGACGATTCCTATTTTCATGCGGCAAAGGTACGAAAAAGTTATAAGCTGGAGATTGTACGTGCTTTGTTTTTTGTAACTTTGCACGCATGATATGGAATCCATGACCTTCCCGGTCAGGTATTTCTGTCAGACGAAAGCAAAACAAAAACAAACATGAAAACTTGGAAAAGATTTCTGCCCGATGTGGTGGCTGTCGTGTTGTTTGCGGTCATCTCGTTCGCCTACTTCTTCGTTCCCGTCACACAGGGTAAGATCCTCTATCGCCACGATGCCTCGGCAGGTGTCGGATCGGCACAGGAAATGGCGGCCTACCAGGAGCGTACCGGCGAGGCGACACGATGGACAAACGCCATCTTCGGCGGTATGCCGACCTACCAGATGTCGCCGTCCTACCGGTCGACGGACGGCCTGTCGCAGGTGATGAACGCCTACCACCTCTGGCTGCCGGACAATGTATGGTTCCTTTTCGCCTATCTTCTGGGCTTCTACATCCTGCTGCGGGCGTTCGACTTCCGGCAGTCGCTGGCGGCGCTGGGCAGTGTGATGTGGGCCTTCTCGTCCTATTTCCTGATCATCATCGCTGCCGGACATCTGTGGAAAGTGATGGCACTGGCCTACCTTCCGCCGATGATCGCCGGTGTCGTGCTGGCTTACCGCGGCCGGTATCTGTCCGGCTTCATCGTGACGGCGATATTCACCGCCTTCGAAGTGAAGGCGAACCACGTACAGATGACCTATTACTATCTGTTCGTCATCCTCTTCATGGTCGTCGCCTACCTCGTGAAGGCCATCCGTGAGAAGCGGCTGGCGGGATTCCTGAAGGCGACAGGCGTGCTGGCGGCGGCAGCCGTCATCGGCATCGCCATCAACCTCTCCAACCTCTACCATACCTGGCAGTACCAGAAGGAGAGCATGCGCGGCAAGAGCGAACTGGTGAAGGCGGACAAGGCCAACCAGACCAGCTCGGGGCTCGACCGTGACTACATCACGCAGTGGAGCTACGGCATCGACGAGACGCTGACGCTGCTCGTGCCCGATGCGAAGGGCGGGGCGAGTGTGCCGCTGAGCCAGAGCGAGACGGCGATGAAGAAGGCCGACCCGCAGATACAGTCGATGATTCCCCAGCTCTACGATGCCTTCCCGCAGTATTTCGGCACACAGCCGGGGACGAGCGGGCCGGTCTATGTCGGGGCGTTCGTGCTGTTCCTCTTCATCCTGGGACTGTTCCTCGTGAAAGGCCCGATGAAGTGGGCGCTGGCTGCGGCGACCGTGCTGTCAGTCCTCCTGTCATGGGGGCACAACTTTATGGGATTCACCGACTTCTTCCTCGATTACATCCCGATGTATGCGAAGTTCCGTACCGTGGCGAGCATCCTCGTCATCGCCGAGTTCACCATACCGCTGCTGGCCGCCCTGGCGCTGAAACGCCTCGTCGACGAGCCTGACCTGCTGGGTAGGAAGATGAAGTACGCCTATGTCAGCCTTGTCCTGACGGCCGGCGTGGCGGCCCTGATCGCCCTGTTCCCCGACATGACGGGGCCGTTCGTCAGCGATCAGGAACGCCAGATGATCAACGGCATACAGGGCATGGACAGCAATACGGCAGGGACGATTCTCGCCAATGTCTCGGCGATGCGTGCCGCCATGGTCAGTGCCGACGCATGGCGTTCGGTCGTCGTGATTCTGATCGGTTTCGCCCTGCTCTTCGGTTACAGGATGAAGAAGGTGCGCGCCGATTATATGATCGCCGCCCTGCTGGTGCTCTGCCTCGTCGACCTGTGGCAGGTGGACAAGCGTTATCTGAACGACGGTATGTTCGTGCCGAAGAGCGAGCGTGACATGCCGCAGCAGCCGACGGCGGCCGACGTGGAGATCCTGAAAGACAAGGGTCTGGACTACCGTGTGCTGAACTTCGCTTCCAATACTTTCAACGAGAACGAGACCGCTTACTTCCACAAGAGCATCGGCGGTTACCATCCCGCCAAACTGCGCCGTTACCAGGAGATGATCGACGCCTACATCGTCCCGGAGATGCAGAAGGCGATGCAGGCGATCGCCGCCAAGGGCGGCAACATGCAGGCTGTGGACGGGGCGAAGGTGTTCCCGGTGCTGAATATGCTGAATACGAAGTACTTCATCCTTCCGTTGCAGGGAGGCACGACAATGCCGCTGAAGAACCCTTACGCACAGGGAAACGGCTGGTTTGTCGATAAGATAAGCTATGTTGCCGATGCCAATGCGGAGTATGCGCAGGTGGGCAGGATAGATGTACGCCATGCGGCTGTAGCCGACAAGGCCTTTGCAGCTGTCCTCGGACAGGCGGTGGAGAACGGCTCTGCGGCCACGGTGAGACTGGAGAAGTACGAGCCGAACAACCTGCGATACACCGTCAGCTCGAAGAACGGCGGCATTGTCGTCTTCTCCGAAATCTATTATCCGGGCTGGACAGCGACGGTAGACGGGCAGCCTGCAGAACTCGGCCGTGTGAACTATATTCTCCGTGCTCTCCGTGTGAAACCGGGCAGCCACACCGTTGTCCTCGACTTCCACCCGGCGAGCATCTCTACGACTGAGACGGTTGCTTACTTTGCGATGGCCATTCTGATCCTTGCCGTCCTGGGAGCGGGATACATGAAGTTCAGACGGCGGAAGGGGACGGGAGAGCCGAATAGGCTGATGGCAGGAGCCTGAGAAGGCACGGCGCCGGCTTTCAGCACTTCGGGGAATACGGTCTTGTTCCCAGCCGGAGGGGTGCTGTGTCCCCGGATATTGGGAACACGGTTCCCGACCGGTTGGGAACACCATTCCCGGCCGTCGGGAACAGGATTCCCAGCCGTCGGGAAGGGCAGTCCCGGCTGCCCGGAGAAAATCTTCCTGTACATGCTGCGCCCGCTCCTGTCGATGCGGTTTCTGGAGAGGATAATTGTGATCCGGCCGGATGAGGCGAACTGATCCGCATCGTTCGGTCTTGTTTCCCGGTCACGATCCGTCCTTGCAGATGCCCGGGTTCTCCTGCGGGCAAAAAGATGTCGGGAAGGGACTTCATCTCCGATGCTTGTTCCTTTGTATCCTGTCCGGATGATGGAGTGCGGTGGTGTCCGGATAGCTCCGAGGCGGAAGGATGCCCTTGTACGGGGATGTACACCGGGTATTGGTAAATTAAAGTTAAATAGGTCTTGAGGTGATACGCAAAAGTGCCCCCTGGGCTGTTATTCCTTTAGAAAATCCTGATAGACAAAATGAATCTGAACCCTAAGAACCTAACGGAGGAAACCACATACAACGGGAAACGGATCAGTCCGGCGGCATGGGTGCCTACGCTTTACTTCGCCATGGGCATGCCCTTCGTCGTGCTCAACATGGTCTGCACGCTGATGTACAAGGGAATGGGCGTGAGCGATGCGCAGATCGCCTTCTGGACCTCGCTCATCATGCTGCCCTGGACGCTGAAGCCGCTGTGGAGTCCGTTCCTGGAGATTTACAAGACAAAGAAGTTCTTTGTCGTACTGACGCAGCTACTCACAGGCGTGCTCTTCGCCCTGGTGGCCTTTGCGCTCCATCTTCCCTCTTTCTTCCCGGTCACGATAGCGATACTCTCGGTGATCGCCATGAGCGGTGCGACGCACGACATCGCAGCCGACGGCACTTATATGTCCGTGCTGTCGAACGAGGAGCAGGCACGGTGGATAGGATGGCAGGGGGCATTCTACAACATTGCGAAGATTGCCGCGACGGGCGGGCTGGTCTATCTCGCCGGCACGTTCATCGGCCACTTCGGCGTGACGAAGGCCTGGATGCTGATCATGCTGATCATCGCCGCCGTCATGGTGACCATCGGCATCTATCACTATGCCGTCCTGCCGGACCCGGCGAAGACGACGGAGGGCAGTCCTGTCTCGCTGCACGATTCTCTGCACGAGCTGCTGGAGGTGTTCCTCGACTTCTTCCGGAAGAGACACATTATATATTATATCTGCTTCATCGTCCTCTACCGCTTTGCCGAGGGATTCGTGATGAAGATCGTCCCGCTCTTCCTCAAGGCGCCGCGTGCCCAGCAGGGACTGGGACTGAGCGAGCAGGAAATCGGCCTGTGCTACGGCACCTTCGGTGCTGCGGCGTTCGTCATCGGTTCGATTCTCGCCGGCTACTACATCGCCTGGCGGGGGCTGCAGAAGAGTCTTTTCTCGCTCGCCCTGGTGTTCAACATCCCCTTCGTCGCCTACACGTTGCTTGCCGTCTACCAGCCCGAGAGCCTGTGGCTGATCGGCGGCGGTATCGTCATGGAATACTTCGGCTACGGCTTCGGCTTCGTCGGTCTGTCGCTCTTCATGATGCAGCAGGTGGCGCCGGGCAGGCACCAGATGGCTCACTATGCCTTTGCCAGCGGCATCATGAACCTCGGGGTCATGCTGCCGGGCATGCTGAGCGGCTACTTCAGCGACCATCTGGGCTACCGTATGTTCTTCATCGTCGTACTGGCATGCACCATTCCGGCCCTGCTGATCACATGGTTCGTCCCGTTCACCTATCCCGACAGGACGAAGAAGGCAAAGGCCGCGGCATGAGCGGGGAACAGCGTGTACAGCACATTCAGACCCAAACAAAATAATTAAAACCAAAGATTATGAGATTAATCATAGAACCCAACTACGAACAGCTGTCCCGGTGGGCAGCCAACTACGTCATCGAGCGCGTCAATGCTGCCAGGAACCAGGAAAAGCCGTTCGTGCTCGGACTGCCTACCGGTTCGTCGCCGGAAGGGATGTATGCCGAACTGGTGATGGCCTGCAAGGAGGGCAGAGTCAGCTTCAAGAACGTCGTCACGTTCAACATGGACGAGTATGTCGGCCTGCCCGAGAGCCATCCGCAGAGCTACCATACCTTCATGGCCGAACACCTCTTCAACCACATCGACTGCCCGAAGGAGAACATCCACATCCTGAACGGCAATGCCGAAGACCTGGAGGCAGAATGCCGGCACTATGAGGAGATGATCCGTGAGGCCGGCGGCATCGACCTCTTCCTCGGCGGCATCGGCCCCGACGGGCACATCGCCTTCAACGAGCCGGGGTCGTCGCTCCGCTCGCGCACCCGTGTGAAGACGCTGACCTCTGACACGCGCATCGCCAACTCGCGCTTCTTCGACAACGACCCGGAGAAAGTGCCGGCACACGCACTGACCGTAGGTGTGGGCACCGTCATGGATGCCCGGGAGGTGCTGATTCTCGCCAACGGTCATCACAAGGCCGAGGCCCTGCGTGCAGCCGTAGAGGGCGGCATCACCCAGAAGTGGACCATCAGCGCGCTGCAGATGCACGAGCACGGCATCATCGTCTGTGACGAGGCTGCGACCGACAAGCTCACCGTAGAAACATACAAATACTTTAAAGACATAGAAAAGGAGAACCTGTGATGAAGCTGAATCTTAGTTCAAAGATCGTACTCAACCAGATACCGGAGGAGTTCTACCGTCCGGCAACCGCCATCGAACGTTCGGAGATCACCCGCTTCGAGAAAGTGCCGACCGACATTTTCCCGACCATCGAGGAGGGTGCCGTCGACATCGCCAACCAGCTGGAAGCCGACATCAAGAAGCGGGAGCAGGAGGGACGGAAGTTCGTCATGGGCGTAGGGTCCGGCTCTTCGCTCACCCCCATCTTCCAGGAGCTTATCCGTCGGCACGAGGCCGGCAGGCTGAGCTTCGGGAACGTGGTCGTCTTCAACGCCTACGAGTATTTCCCGCTGAACGCCGAGAACGTGAACCGCAGCATCAACCAGCTGAAGGAGCGTTTCCTGAATCATGTCGACATCGAGGCGGAGAACATCTTCACGCCCGACGGGACGCTTGCCCAGGACGATGTGCAGGAACACTGCCGGCAGTACGAGCAGCACATCAAGGAGCAGGGCGGCCTGGACGTCATCCTCCTCGGCATCGGCCGCATGGGCAATATCGCCACCAACGAGCCGGGTTCGAGCATCACGTCGGCCTCACGCCTCATCCTCATCGACGAGACGGCGCGCGAGGAGATGAAGATGAGCTTCGGCTCGCAGGAGACGGTCCCTCCCTGTTCCATCACGATGGGCGTCAGCACCATCCTCTCCGCACGCAGGATCTTCCTTACGGCATGGGGCGAGGAGAAGGCCGACATCATCAAGAAGACCGTAGAAGGCAAGGTCAGCGACACTGTTCCGGCCTCTTTCCTGCAGACGCACAACGATGCGCACGTCGTCATCGACCTCTCGGCGGCAGCCAAGCTGACGCGCATCCAGCACCCCTGGCTCGTCGCTTCCTGCAAGTGGACCGACAAGCTCGTCCGTTCGGCACTCGTCTGGCTCTGTCAGGTGACGGGCAAGCCGATCCTCAAGCTGACCAACAAGGACTACAACGAGAACGGCCTCAGTGAACTTCTGGCCCTCTACGGCTCGGCCTACAACGCCAACATCAAGATATTCAACGACCTCCAGCATACCATCACCGGATGGCCGGGCGGCAAGCCGGATGCCGACGACACCTACCGCCCGGAGCGTGCCAAACCGTTCCCGAAGCGGGTCATCGTCTTCTCGCCGCACCCTGACGACGACGTGATCTCCATGGGCGGTACGCTCCGCCGCCTCGTCCAGCAGGGCCACGACGTACACGTCGCTTACGAGACATCGGGCAACATCGCTGTCGGCGACGAGGAGGTCGTGCGCTTCATGCACTTCATCAACGGTTTCAACCAGCTCTTCGGCAACGAGCAGGACGAGGTCATCAAGTCGAAGTACAAGGAGATAAAGGAGTTCCTGAAGCACAAGAAGGAAGGCGACATCGACACACAGGATGTCCGCACCATCAAGGGGCTGATCCGCCGCGGCGAGGCGCGCACGGCCTGCACCTTCAACCAGATTCCGCTCGACCACGTCCACTTCCTCGACCTGCCTTTCTATGAGTCGGGCAAGATCGAGAAGCTGCCGATGGGCGAGGCTGACGTGAATATTGTAAGGAAACTCATCAGTACTGTGCAGCCGCACCAGATCTATGTGGCCGGCGACCTGGCCGACCCGCACGGCACGCACCGCAAGTGTACGGATGCCGTCCTCGCCGCCATCGACCTGGAGAAAGAGGCCAAGGCGGCGTGGCTGAAGGACTGCCGTGTGTGGATGTACCGCGGCGCATGGGCGGAATGGGAAATCGAGAACATCGAGATGTGCGTCCCCATCAGTCCGGAAGAGCTGCGTGCAAAACGCAATTCCATCCTCAAGCACCAGAGCCAGATGGAGAGCGCTCCGTTCCTCGGCAACGACGAACGGCTCTTCTGGCAGCGTTCCGAGGACCGCAACCGCGGCACCGCCAAGCTCTACGACGACCTCGGGCTGGCCTGCTACGAAGCGATGGAGGCGTTTGTCGAATACAAGTTTTAACAATCTCCCGGCAAAGGCAATCCATGTACAGAAGAATCCTATCGGCTGTCATCCTCTGCACCGTGCTGTTACAGGCCGGTGCAGCCGGGACAGACAGAAACAGAGACAAGAGCGATGATGGTTTTACCACCATCGTTTTTGATAGGGCGCACAGTCCCGTCCCCTACCGCATCCCGGCCATCGCCGAGACACGGCGGGGCACGCTGCTGGCGGCCTGCGACTTCCGCTTCAGCCATACGGACGTGGGGTGGAACAACCGCAACGGCCGCTGGCAGATCAATGTCGTCATGAAAAGGAGCGAGGACCATGGGCGCACATGGTCGGACACGCTCTGTGTCGCAAGGGGTGATGAGCAGGCTGCGGACACCGTCCGCACGGCTTTCGGCGATCCGTGCATCGTCGCCGACCGCACGTCGGACAACGTGCTGATGAGCTGCGTCGCCGGGAAGACCGGCTACCAGACGGCGACACGCCGGAATCCCATGCACGCCTTCTTCTTCCGCAGCACTGACGGCGGAAGGACATGGGACGACGGGACGGACCTGACGGAAATGATACACGGTCTCTATGACGGACGGCTGCCCGGCGGCGGCTGCCCCGACGGTATCTTCCTGACTTCAGGGAAGATCATGCAGAGCCGCTACATCCGCAGAGGCAGGTTCTACCGGCTGTACATCGCCCATCCCGTCCGGCAGGCAGGAGTGGACCGTTGCGGCACGTTCGTCATCTATTCCGACGACTTCGGCCGTACATGGAGCGTGCTGGGCTCTCCGGCTGTTGCTCCCTCTGTCGCTCAGGACGAGTCGAAAGTGGAGGAACTGCCCGACGGAAGCATACTGCTCAGCTGCCGGGATGTCTATGGCGGACGGCGTTTCAATGTCTTCACCTATGCGGATGCTCTCAAGGGCACAGGCAGCTGGGGACAGGAGGTGATGCCGGAGAACATGACCGGCAGGCAGGTCAACGCCTGCAACGGCGGCATCCTGGTCGTTCCGGCAAGGAGGACGGCCGACGGACGCCGGCTGTTCGTAGCCCTCCAGTCCGTGCCGCTCAGCGCACGCCGCGACAGCGTGGGCTTCTATTACAAGGAGCTGGCTGCCTATGCCGACTATTCCACGCCTGATGCATTGGGCCGTGGATGGAAGAAAGGGCTGTGCGTGACGGACGGCTCATCGTGCTATTCGACGATGGTCAGCATGAAGAACCGCCGCATCGGACTTCTCTACGAGGTACGCGGACAGGACGACGGCTATGACATCGAGTTCCGGAGCCTGTCCTTGAAGGAGATTACCGGGGGAAGGTATGCTCTTCTTCCTTCCGTTGACCGCTCTTCCTACATCAGGGAAGCTGCGGCCGTACGGTAGGGAGGATGGTCGGGTGTTTTAAGATCTGGCCGGAAAGTCGTATAGGGCTGCTTGTGGGAGCTTTCCCGTTCGGGAAATATTTTCCGGCAGGTCGGTCGTTTCCCTGCTCTATGATGGGGAAGGACCGATCCGGTATGAAGTTGATTGTTGCATGAAGCCGGACGGCTGTCATCTTGCTGGATGGACTCGGCCGGTACAGTCGGTCAAGTAGGGCTGTCCTACTGGTTAAGTATATTCCGTCTGTCAGCTAAGTATATTCTGCTTGTTGCCAAGCATAGTCGAGCTTTCGGTCAAGTAGGATCCGCTTGCGGGTTAAGTATATCCTGTTTGTCGGCTAAGCGTAGTCGACTTTCCGGTCAAGTAGGGTCAGCCTGTCGGTTAAGTATCATCAGCTGTCTGGCGGTACTTTTCCGATAGTCTGCTAGAAGTTGGAGAGACGGCGAGTTGCCCGAAACAATCCTGCTGACAGGATATTTCCGTGTGAAGTACCCGAAAGAGCAGCGGATGTCTCTGTCAACGGAACGCTGTCCGTAGAACAGTTGTGCGAAATAAAAACCACGGAAAACTTGCAGAAGTCGTAAATCATTTTTAAATTTGCGAGCATTACGAAAATCAACAATCAAATCACTATGATCAAGAACTATGTAGAAGAGAACAAAGACAGGATGCTCGAGGAGCTGTTCAGTCTGATACGCATTCCCAGCGTAAGTGCGCAACCGGCTCATAAGGAGGATATGGTGCGCTGTGCCGAACGGTGGAAGGAACTGCTGCTTGAGGCTGGTGTCGACAGGGCAGAGGTGATGCCGTCAAAGGGGAATCCGATGGTCTATGCCGAGCGGATGGTCGACCCGAAGGCGAAAACCGTATTGGTTTACGGGCATTATGACGTGATGCCGGCCGAGCCTTTCGAGCTGTGGAAGACCGAACCTTTCGAGCCTGTCGTGAAAGACGGCCATATCTGGGCACGCGGTGCCGATGATGACAAGGGGCAGTCGTTCATGCAGGCGAAGGCTTTCGAGTATGTCAACAAGCACAACCTGCTGAAGCATAATGTGAAGTTTATCTTTGAAGGTGAGGAGGAAATCGGATCCGGAAGCCTCGGTCCGTTCATCGAAGCACACAGGGAACTGCTGAAGTGTGACGTGATACTCGTGTCCGACACGGGTATTATCAGTCCTGATGTTCCCTCCATCACAACGGGGCTGCGGGGTCTGTCCTATTGGCAGATTGAGGTGACAGGTCCCGATCATGACCTCCATTCCGGGACGTTCGGAGGGGCTGTTGCCAACCCGATCAATGTCCTCTGCAAGCTGCTTGCCGACGTGACGGGACCTGACGGAAAGATCCGGATTCCTGGTTTCTATGATGATGTGGAGGAGGCTTCCGAAGAGGAACGCAAGCTCGTCGCCTCAATTCCTTTCGATGAGGATGCGTACAAGAAGGCCATCGGTGTGAAGGCTCTCTTCGGTGAGGAGGGGTACAGCACGATCGAACGCACAGGTTATCGTCCGTCATTCGATGTCTGCGGTATCTGGGGCGGCTATACGGGAGACGGTGCCAAGACCGTCATCCCATCGAAGGCATACGCCAAGATCTCGTCCCGTCTCGTCCCGCATCAGGACCACAACAAGATCAGTCAACTGGTAATCGACTACTTCAACCGCGTCGCTCCCGACACCGTTACCGTGAAAGTGGAGAAACACCATGGCGGCTACGGCTACGTCTGTCCGATCGACTTCCCGGCCTACAAGGCGGCGGAACGTGGCTTTGAGACTGTCTTCGGCAAGCGGCCGTTGCCAGTCCGTATCGGTGGAAGCATCCCCATCATCTCTACCTTTGAGAAGATGCTCGGTGCGAAGAGTGTTCTTATGGGTTTCGGCCTGGAGTCGAATGCCATCCACTCGCCGAACGAGAATATGCCGGTTGACCTCTGGCTGAAAGGCATCGAGACCCTTGTCAATTTCCACCTCGAGTACGACAAGGAAGCATAAGCGCACCCCTGTCACCGTGCCTGCTGTTCCGATGGGGGGCAGCAGGCACGATATCCTTCAGGCCGGAATCCCGAGAGAACGTCTTTCCTCGCCCGGTTCGGAAAAAGAAGGAAGATGTATCAGAAAGCACCCATGAGGGGTGTACGAAGAAGAGTAGATGCCCCCGTTTGTCCGGTAAACAACCTGTTCTACGGACAGACGGGGGCATTTCTTTTTGTCTGACAGGACATTTTCCGTACCTGCCTGAGTCAAGGCAGTTGCATCGTCAGGCAGTGGATGGATCCATGCTGCCTTATGATTGTACGGCTGTCGATACCGATAATCTCCCGGCCGGGGAACGCCTCCTGTATGGTTCCTAATGCGGCCTTGTCCTTTTCGGGCTGATGGTATGTGGGTACCAGTACTGCTCCGTTGATGACAAGGAAGTTGGCATGGGTCGCCGGCAGCCGCTCACCGTCGTCATAGATGGCATCCGGCATCGGCAGGCGCAGCAGACGGTAAGGTCTGCCGTCGGGCGTACGAAGTCTCTTCAGCTGTTCCTCCAGAAGGCGGAACGCCTCATAATGTTCGTCCGTCTCATCGTCACATCCTATATATAATAAGGTGTCATCCGGAGCGATGCGTACGATGGTGTCGATATGTCCGTCGGTGTCATCGCCTGCCAGCTGACCGTGATCCAGCCAGACGACACGCTCCACGTTCGGGAAGAGCAGGCGCAGCCGTCTGTCGATATCCTCTTTTGTGAGTGGCTGATTGCGGTGCGGTGCTGTCAGGCAGCCGGTTGTCGTAAAGAGCGTACGGTCTCCGTCGCTTTCTATCGAACCGCCCTCCAGCACAAAGTCCTTGTGATTTTCCAGTGCACCGTGAAAGAGTCCCGCTTCATAGATCTGCCGGTTGATCCGGTTGTCCTTCTCAGCTGCAAACTTCCCGCCCCATCCGTTGAAACAGAAGTCAAGCAGGTGGGTCGGCTGGAAGCTGCCCTTGGGCTGCGCATCCGAAACGAGGGAGATGGGAGCAACGTCCCGTGCCCACGTGTCATTGCTGTCACAGGCGAAGAGGGTTACCTGCCTCATCTGTTCCTCTGTCAGTCTTTCTGCCAGTAAGTTGCGCACCTGCTCTGTGTTTCGTGCCGTGATGAGCAAGGCCTCATGGCGTGTAATGGCATCCGCCATCTGGAGATAAACCTCGGTAATCTCTTTCAGGTAAGGCCGCCAGTCAGTGTCTTCGTGCGGCCATATCAGCATGACGCCGCTTTGCGGTTCCCATTCTGCAGGCAGCCTGAAACCGTGATGTCTGTCTGTATTCATGGTGCAAAGGTAAGAAAAGAAAACGTTATATGCCGCTTCCCGCCGCCGATTTATTGCCGTAGTATTATAGGAAAGGTGCGTCTCCTCCTGGGGATTGTCGGCATGAGCAAGGACATGATACGGCTTGATGCAGGTCAATTCATGGGGTTGACGTAGGTCAATTCAGGCGTTTGATATGCGTCAAAATCTTTGATGAAAGTCAACTTTTACCCAAAGATCAAGGTAAAAAAGGCGGTTTTTTTTGTTTGAGGCCGGAAACCGCACTAACTTTGCAAGCACAAAACGAAACAAACGGCACCTCATCAGGATAACAAGAGGTGACCACTGAAAGGGCTTCAGTCTCAATAGGCAGACACAAGTAAAAAGATTGTTTAACAAGAAAAGAAAGGAAAACGTTATGAAAGAGAGAATCAAGAAAGCAAGCATTATGCGTAAGCTGTTCAACTATCTGACAAACGTCATCAGTGAGTACAACATGGGTCGTGCAACTTGTCTGGCATAAGCCGGCAGCACGCTCATTCCTTACGCTAAGAGTTTAGAAAGAAGGTAAAGTTTGAGAGAATATAAAGAGAAATCGGATCGGAGTCCCTGTGGATTCCGGTCCGATTTTCGTTTGCGGAGGGCTTACTTGTTGCCGGCTGCATCGTAATCAGCAATCAGCTGCCGCAGCCCTTCCAGTGTCCGGGTGTCATATTTGGAGGCATCCATATCTGGACGGTTCAGATATTCAGCTGTCAGCTTTGTCCTTGTCTTTGCACTCCGTGTACCTAACATGGCTTTGTCGCCAAGATAGATAGCTTCCTTTCTGTCCTTCAGCTTCAGATAAAGTTCATCTTTATCTAATGGATGTTCCAGGATGTAATTGCCCTTTCCGTCGGTAAAGAGTACTTCGAAGAACTGTGGGTGGCGTGTTCCGATATTAATAGAACCACTGCCGCCGGCGTTTCTTAACACACCGTCTTTTGAGCCCTTTGTACCGATATAGGTCTTGCCACCTGCATAGACGGTTACGTTGTCTGCAGCCTTGAACTTCTGTTCATTCTTGCCGTTCGCACCGTTGTGCGTCAGTGTCACGGCTGATCCCATTGCCGGTGCGTCAAGGTCGAGGATTCCACTGGTTCCTTTACCCATCTTCTTTTCTATAGATTCATATACGATGGTGATGCTACCCTCATGTGTCGTACCGTCAGCAAGTACCACCTTGCCAGGCACATTATAGATGTTCACGGAAGCATCCCTGGCCTCTTTCACCAGCTGTCGTTCCTCATCGGCAGCCTGTTGTTCCTCTGCTTTTGCCTTGTTTGCCAGTCGCTGCTTGATATTCTCCGTCATATCTCCCAGTGCATAGCCGTTTGCAAGCAGTTTTGATACCATACGGCGCACCATCTCGTTCTCGGAGAGTTTGAATGCAGTCTTGTATTCCAGGAAGGGAAGTTTCCTGTCATCACAGGTTGTTATGTTGCTGAAATTCTCGCTGCCGCTCCAAGATTCGAGCTTAATCTCAGCTACCTGGTTGCCCACACGGTCCTTGATATAATAGTTTCTTTTGCCTAATGAAGGTTCGTTTACAAGAACTTTTCCCACCATCTCTTTGTTGATGATAATATCGCCATTGTCGTTGATAGAGAAGGGATGCTGTGCGGTAAAGTCCTCATCAGTTTTCTCCATCTTTTTGACTATGGTATAGATGCTGTCCCATTTCGTAGAGAAAGGACGCGAGCCCTGCTCGAAGAGGTCGTCAATGGTGGATTTCCTGATACCGTTCACTGCGATGAGCTGGGGTTTGCTGTCTAACAGTTTGTAGACAAAGTACTTCGTGTTGGACAGTACAATCCTGTCTTTCGGGTTTTGCAGTTCAAAGACTGCGCCTTCAGGTGATGTGAACTGGAGCCAGTCTTCTGGTGTGCTGACGCCTTGTTTTGTCCTGTTCGTAATGAAGAATGTGAATACCTTTTTCCCATCAGGCGTAGACAGGTCGCAGACTCTTTTCTCTTCTTTTACAAGTGCTACTGGTGTTCCGTCAAGTAATACCTCCCCTTTCTTTATTTTCAGGTCCTGGGCATGTGCGGAAAGCACCATGAAGCTGGCGATGAAGCCTAATACTGTTTTTCTCATTTTACTTATTTGAGTTTTAGATTGATATGAATTGGCTGCAAAGGTAGTGATTTTATATATAAAACCACTACCTTCTGCAGCTTTTCTTTCAGCTGGTTGCCACGTGTGTTTATAGGATATTCCTACAGACGTTCAGCCTCTTTCACCTTGTTCTTGTCCGTTTCAAACTTCCTGCTTCCGAAGTTATAGTGTACACGGAAGAGTACCTGTCGGCTTTCACTGTGCCCCCAGATGTCCAACTGCAATGCCCCCTTGCGTCCGTAACTGTCCCAACGCTCAGTGTGGAGGAGGTCGGTAACCATCAAGGATAGTGAGAGGCGGTCACGGAGCAGCCGTCTGCTCAGTCCGATGTCTATGCTTCCGCTTGGCTTGAGCACCTCATAACTCCTGCCTTGAGACTTGCTTGCATATTTGGCAGACAGCTCCATACGTATCTTTGCAGGCAGTTGTATGTCGTTTGAAAGGGTAAGGTTGCAGGATGGTCGACGATAATCTTCTCTGTAGGTTTCGTAGTCAAGATGGTTGACAAAGTAATAGGCACCGATGTTTGTACTGATGTCCCACCATGATGTAAGGCGTTTGTTATAGACAAGGTCAAGTGCCAGCTGCTTCTGCTTGCCGATGTTCTTGGTTGTCATGACAATACAGTTCTTCTTGTAAGTGTCGGGAAGTTGAGTGAAATAGTCATTCAGCTGGTTGTAGGATAGGGTAATGCTAAGGCTGTTCTTAGTGTAGCCTAATGAAATCTTATGGCTTATCTGCGGTTGGATAAACGGATTTCCTTTCCAGTAGGTCAGCTCGTCCAACAGATATTCAAAGGGGTTGAGGTCTTCATATCTCGGTTTGTCCTGTCGTTTGCTGTAAGCGAGTGTGAGCTTTGAACTGTTGTCGAGGTCGTAACTGACGGAGAGATTGGGGAAGAACCTCGTGTGACAGTTTTTGTTCTCTTCCATCACTGTTCCGTCCTGATAGGATTTCAATGTCCCTACAGTCTGCATATATTCAATTCGTAAGCCTGCAGAAGCCTGCAGCCGCTTCCACTGCTGGGCATATTGCATATAGCCTTCAAGGTTTGACTCTTGATAGGTAAACCTGTTTGACCTTGTGAGGTCAAGTGCGCCTTTTGCATAGAAGCCAAATCGGTTACGGCTTTCCACCTTGGCAGCCTTGACACCTGCCAGCAGTTCTCCACCACGGCTGTTCTTCAGTCTGTAGTCTGCTGTTGACGACAGGATGTTGATTGTTTTCTTGTTTTCGGCTGGATAGTCGTCTTCACGCAGCAGCTTCCCGTCAGGAGAGTAGAACGCATTGGGCTGTTGATTCCTGCTCAATCCGTCAACGTGAATCCAGTCAGCATTTGCAGCGATGCTCTGCTGTTCCGTGATGGCAAACTGATAGCCTATGCCCGTCGTATATTTTGTATTCTCCTGTTTGGTATAGTCATTTCTTGCCTTCAATATTTCATGGAGTGTTTCCCTACCTTTATATATCCATGTAGTGGTTGCTGTAACTCCAGGTCCCGTCAAGGCATCAACCGATGTGTTCAGCGTCAGCTTGTGTCTTTTGCCGGGTTGGAAAACAAAAGCCAGTCCGCCAGCGTAGGTGTTACGCTTGTCGGTATCGTCGGTCTCCGAGAAGTTGCGGTCTCCGTCCTGTATCCTGTCAGTGCCATATTCCATGTCGTAGTGTCCGATGTTGTGGCTGTAATTGATGCCCAGCTGCCATGTCCGCTTGTTGTAAGCCATGCTGAAATCGGAACTCTGGCGGAGGTGGTTCCAGAAGGAAACACCATGCGAGGTGGAAATATAGAGTCCTCGCTCGTTATTGTCCTTCAGTGTGATGTCGATAATACCGCTTGCCCCTTCCGAGTCATAACTGGCATCGGGATTGGTAGAGGTGGTAATGCTGGCAATATTGGAAGACGGGATAGCACGCAGATAGGCAGTAAGTGCTTCACCTTGAAGTCGTATGCGCTTCCCGTTTACATAGACGGTAGCACTGCCGAGGGCAGAAAGCGACAGATTCCCTTTACTGTCAAGCCTCACACTGGGTGTATGTCGCAGAACATCTAAGGAATTACCAAGGTTGGCAAGATAAGACTGGGCAACGGAAATGCTTATCTTTCCGCTTTCCATCTTTATCAACGGGCGTCGTTTACGGGCTGTGATTACAACGTTTTCCAGTTCTGTTCCGTCTGGGCGCAGGTAGATGTTATAAGTGTCGTTGTTGTCGGGAATGGAGAAGAGAACCGTGGTGTCACGGCATCCGATGGCTCCACAATACAGCTGGTAACTGCCGTCTGTGAGCTGGCAGCTTAGTTTTCCGTCTGCTTCCGTCAGTCCATTGGCAACGACTTTGCCTGTTTTCTGGTCGGTAATGATAAGCGTTGCTGCGTCAACAGGCTCTTTTGTCTGCTGCTGGATATGAAAAGTAACATTCTGTTGAGCCATAACCTGCGATGTGTTAAGTAACAGCAGACCCATGACCAATAGCGGAAATGAAGCGGAACGTCCGGTCAGCAGGTTTGTGATCGACATAAGTTCAGTTATATTTCGTATGAATTGTTTTTTTACCTGATAGTTTTGTCCTGTCTGCAAATTTACGAAATAAATCCGGATTATGTGCAGTCAGTAAAGGAGTTTTCCTCCCCCTTTTAGGAGATAAGGCGAAAGTCTCCTCTTTGTTTGTACCTGTCTGGCGGAATCTACAGGTGGCGATGCAAAGCCGTGACAGCAGGGGCGTCCTGTCCGCAGCCGTCTGGAACAGGAGTACCAGGCGTTGGGAACAGGAGTACCAGACGTTGGGAACAGGAGTACCGGGCGTTGGGAACAGGATTCCCGATGCTGTGGTAATGTATGACGCACGGAGCTTCAGGCTTCCATGTGCTGCAGACAGGGATTGCGGGAAACGTTAAAATAGCGTAATGGTGGCTGTTTTTCGGCATTATTTGAGTATTTTTGCACGTTATTTAGGCAATGAGAAATAAGAGCATTATACTCCTTCTGTCGTTTGCCATCGTCTGTGCGATGGCAAGTGTCAATATGCCTGTTCCGAAGGGTAAGAAAGCCCGGAAAGCAAAAGCCGGCACGATTGTGGTCGACAGTCTGCTGCAGGGACAGGGGACAGGAACGGACAAGGAAGGCAGCAAGCATATTCCCGATACCACGAAGATGGACTCTCTCCAGCTGGCGATCTACCATCACAACAAGGCCATCGACGACTCCATCCGTGCCGACAGCATGATGCGGGCACGCTCGAACGGCATCGATGCACCGGTGAAGTACTCGGCCGACGACTCCCTCGTCTACGATGCGGCCACGGGAACGGCCTTTCTGTATGGCAATGCGAAGGTGGATTATGAGAACATGAAACTTGCGAGCGACAAGGTCTTCATGAACCTGGACAGCAGTACGGTGCGCGCCACGGGGACGGCCGACTCGGCGGAGGAAGACGGCATAAAGGGCAGACCGCTCTTCACGATGGGCAAGGACGAGTACAAGAGCGATACGATGGCCTTCAACTTCAAGTCGAAAAAGGGCCTGATCAAAGGGGTCTATACCGAGCAGCAGGACGGCTTCCTCAGCGGCGAGGTGGGCAAGCGCGACTCTTCGGGTGTCATCTATCTGCAGCATGGCCGCTACACCACCTGTGACGATCCTCACCCCGACTTCTACATCGCCCTCTCGCGTGCCAAGGTGCGCCCGGGCAAGGATGTCGTCTTCGGTCCGGCCTATCTGGTCGTGGCCGACGTACCCCTTCCGTTGGCAATCCCCTACGGGTTCTTCCCTTTTTCGAAGAAATATTCGAGCGGATTCATCATGCCGAACTACGGTGATGAGAACGACCGCGGGTTCTATCTGCGCGACGGAGGCTATTATTTCGCCATCAGCGACAAGTGGGACCTGAAGCTCCTGGGGGAGATCTACACCAAGGGGTCGTGGGGCGTTTCGGCGGCCAGCAACTACCGGAAACGCTACCGGTATTCCGGTTCGTTCCTCTTCAGTTACCAGGATTCGAAGACCGGCGACAAGGGACTGCCGGACTTCACGGAGCAGGAGAGCTTCAAGATACAGTGGAGCCACCGGCAGGATCCCAAGGCCAACCCCTACAGTTCGCTGGCGGCAAGCGTGAACTTCGCCACGTCGAGCTATGAGCGCAACAACCTCAACAGCATGTACAATCCGCAGACGCTCACGCAGTCTACCCGTACATCGTCCGTCAGCTGGAGCACGAATTTCTCAAGTATAGGCCTCTCATTGAGCGCTACGACCAATCTGGCGCAGAATATGCGCGACTCGACCATCCAGATGACGCTGCCCGACCTGAACATCAGTCTGAGCCGTTTCTATCCGTTCAAGCGCAGGCACGCTGTGGGCAAGGACCGGTGGTATGAGAAGATTTCGATGAGCTATACCGGCCAGCTGTCCAATTCCATCTCCACCAAGGAAGACAGGCTGCTGCATGCCAACCTTTTCAAGGACTGGAAGAATGCCTTTCAGCATACAATCCCTGTGCAGGCGAACTTCACCGTTTTCAATTACATCAATGTCACACCGTCGTTCAACTTTACAGACCGCATGTATTCCAAGAAAGTGCTGCGTGGATGGGACAATGTAAAGCAGAAGGAGGTCGTGACAGATACCACATACGGCTTCCACAATGTGTATAACTGGAGCATGAGCGTGGGAGCCAGTACAAAGCTGTATGGATTCTGGACACCGAACCGCAAGCTCTTCGGCGACAGAATCCAGGCGATCCGCCATGTCATCACGCCGCAGATATCGTTTTCCTATTCACCTAATTTCGGCGCACGCCGTTATGGTTATTATGACAGTTACCAGTACACGGATGCCAGCGGTAACGTGAAACTCGTGGAATACTCGCCTTATCAGGATGAATTGTACAGCGTCCCCGGCAAGTACAAGACCGAGATGATCAGTTGGGACGTAAGCAACAACATCGAGATGAAGGTCAGGAGTGACAAGGACTCCACGGGCTTCAGGAAGATAAGCATCATCGACGAGCTGGGAGCGAGCATGTCGTACAATGCCGCTGCCGACTACCATCGCTGGAGCGACCTCAGCATGCGCCTGCGTCTGAAGTGGTGGAAGAACTATACCTTCTCCATGAATGCGCAGTTTGCCACCTATGCTTACGAACTTGACGCCAACGGCAAACCTTATGTCGGCAACCATACAGAATGGGGCTATGGCCGGCTGCCCCGCTTCCAGGGGATGTCGCAGAACTTCTCGTTCACGTTGAACCCGGAGAAACTGAAGAAGTGGTTCGGACATAAGGAGGACAAGGAGGATGACCAGACGGACGACGACGGTGACGGTCCCGACACGGACATCGAATCCAATATGGACGACGACCTTGAAAAGGGGAAGCATGCGGCAAAGAAGAAGCGGGGCAACATTGCCGAGACGGACGACAACGGTTACATGCGTTTCAATATGCCGTGGTCGCTGACAATCGGCTATGGCATCACGATGCGTGAAAATACGGCCGGACGGTTCAATACCAAGACGATGCGCTATCCTTATAAGTTCACGCAGACGCTGAACTTCTCGGGGAACATCCGCATCAGTGACGGCTGGAACATCAACTTCTCAAGCGGCTACGACTTCGAAAACCATGCCATGAGCATGACCACGGCCAGTCTGTCGCGCGACCTTCATTGCTTCAACATGAGCGCGTCGGTGGTGCTGGCACCATATACATCGTATAACTTTACCTTCCGTTGCAATGCCTCGACGCTGACGGATGCGCTGAAGTATGACAAGCGGAGCGGCATCAGCAATGCCGTCCAGTGGTATTGATCCGGAAAGGAAAGGGGTTTGTCTGGTACGTCCGGAGCAGGCAGAGCCCCCCCTTGAACGCCTGTTGCTGAAAAGTTCCGGGAGCTGCACGCCGATTTCGGTCTCTTGTCCGGATTCGGGAATGCGATGGACAGACGCATACACCTCCTCTCTCTGATTCTCAAAAACTAAAAAATACGACAATGGAAGCATTAGAAGCATTGCTGACACGCCGCAGCATACGTGCCTATGAAGACCGTATGCCGGCACAGGAACTGATTGACAAGGTGATGGAAGCCGGTCTTTATGCTGCAAGTGGAAAGAATATGCAGACGGCCATCATCGTGGAAGTGACGAACAAAGAGGTACGCAAACGTCTCTCGGTCATCAATGCCGAGATTATGGGTACAACAGCCGATCCATTCTATGGTGCGCCTGTTGTCCTTGCTGTTCTGGCCGATAAAAGCAGTCCAAACCATGTCTGTGACGGTGCGTTGATGATGGGTAACCTGATGAATGCAGCCCATGCCGTCGGTCTGGGAAGCTGCTGGATCAACCGTGCCCGGGAGACTTTTGACCGTGCAGACGGCAGACAGATGCTGGAGGAGTGGGGGGTAAAGGGCGACTATGAAGGCATAGGCTTCTGCATCCTCGGCTTTGCTGCAAAGGAGGGAAAGGCAGCTCCACGCAAATCGGGACGTGTGTTCTATGTGAAATAGCCGCCGCCGGCACCGGGTACACGGCTGCCGTAGGCGGTGTAGGGCAGGAAGCCGTAGGCGTAGGACTTTGAAAAAGACAATCACATGCCCCGCTGTCCGTAATCGGGACAGTCTTTCAGCATCTCCTGCCGGTTGGCGGCAGGAGACGCGGGGTAGGAAAAAAGACTTTGTATGAGAGAACTGAAAATAGGAATCCTGCAACAACACAATGTTGCAGACACAAAGACAAATACGGAACGGCTGGCAGAAGGCATTACCGGCCTTGCGCACCGTGGTGCAGAACTTGTCGTCCTGCAGGAACTGCACAATTCGCTTTATTTCTGCCAGACAGAGAACGTGGAGAACTTCGACCTTGCCGAACCCATCCCCGGACCATCAACAGATTTCTATGGGAATCTGGCACGTGAGCTGGGGGTCGTCATCGTCACCTCCCTCTTCGAAAAGCGTGCGCCGGGGCTATATCACAACACGGCTGTAGTGATAGAAAAAGACGGTAGCATAGCAGGCAAGTACCGGAAGATGCACATCCCGGATGATCCGGCCTACTATGAAAAGTTCTACTTCACACCGGGTGACCTCGGCTTTCATCCGGTTGACACCAGCGTGGGTCGCCTTGGCGTACTCGTCTGCTGGGACCAGTGGTATCCTGAAGCAGCCCGGCTGATGGCTTTGCAGGGAGCGGAAATACTCGTTTATCCCACTGCCATCGGCTACGAAAGCAGCGATACGGACGAGGAGAAACAACGCCAGCGTGAGGCATGGACGACGGTCATGCGGGGGCATGCCGTCGCAAACGGACTGCCGGTCGTCGCTGTCAACCGTGTCGGCTATGAGCCGGATCCGAGCGGGCAGACGGGGGGGATACGGTTCTGGGGCAGCAGCTTTGTGGCCGGCCCGCAGGGGGAGCTCCTGTTCCGCGCTTGTGACAAAGACGAGGAGCATACGGTTGTTCCTGTCGATCTTGACCACAGCGAACAGGTGCGCCGTTGGTGGCCTTTCCTCCGGGACAGGCGGATCGATGAGTATGGGGCGATGATAAAAAGGTTTATTGACTGAAGCCTCACCCCCGACCCCCTCTCCGAATGGAGAGGGGAGTGAAATGCGCTGTCTGCTGTCTTTAGAAGGGGTAATCGCCAGGCCGAATCGTATTTACATACTTTCCATGAAATATACCGTCGGTAGTCTTTATGGGGTATAATCACCAGGCGGTGAATTGTATTTACACATTTTCCGTGAAATGCACTGTCTGCTGTCTTTAGGCGGTATAATCGCCAAGTCTTGAATTGTATTTACATACTTTCGGTGAAATGTACGGTCGGCGGTCTTCAGGACGGTAGAATCCGTCAGGCAGCGAACCGTATTTACACATTTTCCGTGAAATGCACCACCTGTGGTTTTCAAGGTTTTATTAGGAAAACAGGGAATAACAACGATTGCCGCCGGTCTGATGGCAAAAGAACAGTTGCCAGTCCGATGACAAGAGAACGGTTGCTGCTGTACTGTTAATTTAGAAATGAGAAGAGTACTGCTGCCGGTATACTGTTAGTTTAGGAATGGGGAGGAGATGGTTGCTGGCGTACTGTTAATTTGGGAATGGGGAGGAGATGGTTGCTGGCGTACTGTTAATTTGGGAATGAGAAGGGTGCTGTTGTCAGTGTGCTGTTCCTTTAGGAAGGGAAAGGACACGGTTGCCGGTGTACTGTTGAAGGTAGTGGTAATTGATACATGGAAGCTACGGTTACTTTTCAGGGGAATCACGGTATTCACTCCCCTCTCCATTCGGAGAGGGGCTGGGGGTGAGGCTTTATATCAATCCCATCCCTACCTCCTCACATTCTTTCCGCATCTCTTCCGGCCAGATGCTGGCCTGTATCTCTCCGATATGTGCCTTGTGCAGCAGGATCATGCAGAGGCGGCTCTGTCCGATGCCGCCGCCGATACTCAGCGGCAGCCTGCCGGCAAGCAGCTGCTGATGGAAGAAAAGGTGCTTGCGCTCCTCCTGTCCTTCAAGACCCAGCTGGCGGAGCAGTGCCTGCCTGTCCACACGGATGCCCATGGACGACAGTTCGATGCTATGTCCGAGGACCGGATACCAGACAAGGATGTCACCGTTCAGCCCCGTCTTTCCGTCTTCAGCTATGGTGGACCAGTCGTCGTAATCGGCTGCACGCCCGTCATGTTTCTCCCCGTTGCTTAGCTTGCATCCGATTCCTTCGATGAATACAGCTCCGGACTCCCTGCATATCGCATCTTCTCGTTCCTTGGCCGTCATCGTGGGATACCTGTCCAGCAAGTCCTGTGCATGGATGAAGTGTATCTCTTCCGGAAGGAACGGTTCCAGATCGGGATAGGTTTCACAGGCAAGAAACTCCGTACGGAGGATGGCCGCATAGATGCGCCGGACGACACTTTCCAGATAACAGCGTGTCCTGTCGTTTTCCGTGATGACCGCTTCCCAGTCCCACTGATCCACGTACAGCGAATGGAGGTTGTCCAGTTCCTCGTCGGCACGGATGGCATTCATGTCGGTATAAATGCCATAGCCCGGCTGTATCTCGTAGTCGGCCAGTGTCAGCCGCTTCCATTTCGCCAGCGAGTGTACCACTTCTGCCCGTGCCTCTCCCATATCCTTGATGGGGAAGGAAACCGGCCGCTCGATGCCGTTCAGGTCGTCATTGATGCCCAGACCGGTCTGTACGAACAGCGGTGCCGTGACGCGGCTCAGCCGCAGTTCGGTAGCTAAATTCTGCTGGAAGAAGTCTTTTATCAGTTTTATCCCCTGTTCGGTCTGGTGTTTGCCAAGTACTGCTTTATAGCCTTCCGGCTTTATCAGTCGACTCATTCTTGATCCTTTCTGTTAATCTGTTTGTCAGTCGGTGTAATTGTCTGCAAAGTTATAGAATAATCGTCATATTGAAAACAATATGCTTGAAGAACTTTTCAAAATAATACGGAAAACGTCTTCTCCAGACACTTTGTGATAAAAGATAAACCATCTTTTGCAGGTTCACCCTATAAGTCCTTCCTTGCCTCAAAAGAGGCGGTAAGTCCCTTCATGCCTGTGGCCGGTGACTTGTCGTATGGCTTGCTGACAGATAAGGCGGTGGAAGTCCGTCAAACATTAAACTGCAGCTTATGTTGTTCCCGACCGGTTGGGAACTCTGTTCCCAATGCCTGGTACTTTAGTTCCCAACGGCTGGGAAACCTGTTCCCAACCGATTGGGAACAAACGGATTGCGGTCTTTTTCAAACTCGATAAGCAGTATTTGAAGATGAGACGACGGGCTGTCAGCGAGCTGTCGATTTCAAAATCTTTTGCAAGAATATTGGCTGTTCGTTTGGTGTTCTGCAAACTTTACCGTATCTTTGCACCGCTATTAGGCTCCGTAGCTCAGCTGAATAGAGTGTCAGATTCCGGTTCTGAAGGTCCAGGGTTTGAATCCCTGCGGAGTCACTAAAGGACGGACTTCCTCTGGAAGAAATCCTCAAATGCGAAGGGATAGAGGCGGGTCGCCCCCGAAAGAATTACAGATTGTCAATAAAGGATGTATGGTTTTTACTGTTCATCCTTTTTTCGTTTCAACAAATCGGTCTGCCTGGCAGATTGTGTGCCTTCTAAAACAAAAGAACATGGAAAAGAAACTCAAGATCGGACTGCTCCCACGCGTCATCATAGCCATACTTCTCGGGCTGTTCCTGGGCTATTATCTTCCCGCACCTGCAGTAAGGATATTTCTTACCTTCAACGGCATTTTCAGCCAGTTCCTCGGTTTCATGATACCGCTGATCATTATCGGGCTGGTGACTCCCGCCATTGCCGGTATCGGAAAGGACGCAGGGAAGTTGCTGCTGGCTACGGTAGCGATTGCCTACGTCGACACGATAGTGGCCGGCGGTCTGTCCTATGCGACAGGGACATGGCTGTTCCCTTCGATGATTGCTTCGACGGGCGGCAGTATGCCGCATATAGACAAGGCAACCGAACTGGCACCTTACTTCTCCATCACCATACCGGCCATGATCGACGTGATGAGCAGTCTGGTATTCTCGTTCATCGTAGGTCTCAGCATTGCTTACGGTGGCTTGCGCACGATGGAAAACCTTTTCAATGAGTTCAAGACGGTCATTGAAAAGGTCATCGAAAAAGCCATCATCCCGCTCCTGCCTCTTTATATATTCGGCGTGTTCCTCAACATGACCCACAATGGGCAGGCACGGCAGGTACTGCTGGTGTTCTCACAGATTATCCTCGTCATCCTCGTACTGCACGTCTTCATCCTCGTCTATGAGTTCTGCATTGCCGGTGGCATTGTCAGGCGCAATCCCTTCCGGATGCTGTGGACGATGCTGCCCGCCTATCTGACGGCATTGGGGACCAGCTCATCGGCAGCGACCATCCCAGTGACATTGAAGCAGACCGAGAAGAACGGCGTAAGCAAGGAGGTGGCCGGCTTTGTCGTCCCGCTCTGCGCTACGATCCATCTCAGCGGCAGTGCGATGAAGATTACGGCGTGTGCCTTGACAATCTGCCTGTTGACAGGTCTGCCGCACAATACAGGTCTCTTCGTTTACTTCATCCTCATGCTTGCCATTATCATGGTGGCGGCCCCCGGTGTCCCGGGCGGTGCCATCATGGCAGCCCTGGCTCCCCTGTCGAGCATCCTGGGCTTTGACGACGAGGCACAGGCCTTGATGATTGCGCTGTACATTGCCATGGACAGCTTCGGTACGGCCTGCAACGTGACAGGCGACGGAGCCATTGCTGTCGCCGTGGACAAGTTCTTCGGCAGGAAACGGGTGGGGGGATGACGGTGGAAAGACGCTCCGGTGGACAGACCGTGCCGGCCCTCCTGCTAATAAGAAATCATAAAAACAGACTGTGAAAGTAGTATCATTAGGCTTTTTCGGAATTAAATCGTATCTTTGCAAGCATACAACTAAATATCCGTAACATCATGGAAATAGTAGAAAGATTTATCAACTACACCAAGTTTGACACACAGTCGGCTGAAGACTCAGAGACTGTTCCCAGTACGCCGAAGCAGCTTGTCTTTGCGAAATATCTCAAGGAGGAACTTGAACGGGAAGGACTGAAAGACGTCGAGATGGACGAGATGGGCTACATTTATGCTACGCTCCCCGCCAATACGAAGAAGAAGGTACCGACAATCGGGTTCATCTCTCACTATGACACTGCGCTTGATGCCAGCGGTGCCAATATCAAAGCACGGATCATCGAGCACTATGATGGAGGCGAAATACAGTTGAATCCTGATATGGTCAGTTCCCCGCGGATGTTCCCGGAACTGCTGGACCATAAGGGAGAAGACCTTATCGTCACTGACGGGACGACACTGCTGGGGGCTGACGACAAGGCAGGTATCGCCGAGATTGTACAGGCGATGTGCTTCCTCCGTGACCATGATGAAATCAAGCATGGAGACATCCGGGTCGGCTTCAATCCGGATGAAGAGATCGGCAAGGGTGCGCATCACTTCGATGTGGAGAAGTTCGGCTGTGAGTGGGGATATACGATTGACGGCGGTGACCTGGGAGAACTTGAATACGAGAATTTCAATGCGGCAGGTGCCAAGGTGCTGATTCATGGCGTAAGTGTCCATACGGGCTATGCCAAGGGAAAGATGGTGAATGCCAGCCGTCTGGCTTGTGAGTTCAATGACATGATTCCGGAGACGGAAATCCCTGAACAGACGGAAGGTTACCAGGGATTCTACCATCTTCTCGGCATTGACAGCCGCTGTGAAGAGGCAAAGCTCAGTTATATCATCCGCGACCACGACCGCGACCATTTCGAAGAACGGAAGCACTTCATGGAGAGCTGTGTGAAGAAGATGAATGAAAAGTACGGCGAAGGGACTGTCGAGCTGAAAATGAACGATCAGTATTATAATATGAAGGAGAAGATCGACCCCAATATGCACGTCGTGGAGCTGGTTCTCCGTGCCATGCAGCAGGCCAATGTCGCTCCGAAGGTGCAGCCGATCCGCGGCGGTACGGACGGTGCGCAGCTGTCGTTCAAGGGACTTCCCTGTCCGAACATCTTTGCCGGCGGAGTCAACTTCCATGGCCCTTATGAGTTTGTCTCGGTACAGGTCATGGAGAAAGCCATGCAAGTCATCATCAACATCTGCCGGCTGACAGCCGAGTTTAATGATTGAGTTGAGGATATAGAGGAGTTAAGGAGGTTAAAGGAGTTTTGTCCCGCCAGTACAGCGGACACGGTGTTGGCTCAACTCTTTTGTCTTCCTTGACTCCTCCAGTACCCTCTGCCTCTGCCCTAACTCTCCCCCAATTCCTCGATTCATGTCCGAACTTCCTTCACTGGTCAAAGACCTCGCCCTCATACTCGTTGTAGCAGGATTCGTAACACTTGTTTTCAAGAAACTCAGGCAGCCATTGGTGCTGGGGTATATCGTGGCAGGATTTCTCGTGTCGCCCCACATGCCCTATCTGATGAGTGTCGTGGACAAAGCCGATATACAGACATGGGCTGACATCGGGGTCATCTTCCTGCTGTTCTCATTGGGGCTTGACTTCTCCGTGAAAAAGATTCTCAAGACGGGAGTAGCCCCTGTCATTGCGGCCTGTACCATTCTCTTCTGTATGATGACACTGGGTGTTGTCGTCGGTTACAGCTTCGGGTGGAAAGAGATGGACTGTATCTTTCTGGGCGGCATGCTCGCCATGAGTTCCACCACCATTATCTATAAGGCTTTTTCTGATATGGGGCTCACACAGAAGGGCTTTGCCAATACGGTCATGAGCGTACTGATCCTGGAGGATATCCTCGCCATCGTCATGATGGTAATGCTCAGTACGGTAGCCAGCGGTGCCAGCCCTGACGGCGCACAGGTGGTCGGCAGCATCTTTAAAATCGCCTTCTTCCTTGTGCTGTGGTTTGTCGTCGGGCTCTTTGTCATTCCGCTCTTTCTTCGTTCCGTCCGCAAGATACTCAACAGCGAGACATTGCTGATTGTGGCGTTGGGGTTCTGCTGCCTGATGGCCGTCATTTCCACACAGGTAGGATTCAGTGCCGCCTTCGGCGCCTTTGTCATGGGAAGCATTCTGGCGGAGACTGTTGAAGCAGACAAGATTATCCGGCTTGTAGATCCCGTGAAAAACCTCTTTGGCGCCATCTTCTTCGTCTCTGTGGGAATGCTGGTCAATCCGAAGGTACTTGTAGATTATGCTGTCCCCATCTTTCTGCTCGTCCTGACCATCCTTGCAGGGCAGGCGGTATTCGGGACTTTGGGCTATCTGCTTGGCGGACAGACACTCAAGAACGCCATGCGCTGCGGATTCTCGATGGCACAGGTGGGCGAGTTTGCCTTTATCATCGCTTCATTGGGACTGTCCCTGCACGTCATCAGCGATTTCCTCTATCCGGTCGTCGTAGCCGTGTCAGTCCTTACCACTTTCCTCACGCCGTATATGATCCGTGCGGCGGAGCCTTGTTATGACCTCCTCGTCAAGCACCTCCCCAGGCAATGGGTGCGCCGTCTCACGCATATTCAGAATGAACCTTCCGGTGAAAACGCCTCCGCCGACAGTCATTGGAAGGAGCTGGGCAGGAAGATGCTGCTCAATACGATCATCTACGGTATCCTCTCCTCGGCTGTCATCGCCGTCATGTTCTCAACGGTGCTCCCTGTATGCAGACATTTCTCTTTAGAATGGACAGGCAGCCACTGGCCGGGCAATGCCGTGTGTGGTCTCTTCACAGTGGCTCTCATCTCGCCGTTCTTGCGTTCCATCGTCATGAAGCAGAATCATTCAGAGGCTTTCAAGACTTTATGGACGAGCCGGCGCATCAACCGGCTGCCGCTGACAGCTACGATTCTTGCCCGCATTGTTATTGCCGTCGGTTTCATCTTCTACATCTGCAATTATCTTACACGGTTCAAGAATGCACTGATGATAGCCATGGCCGTAGGCATACTGGTACTGATGCTTCTCTCCCGCCGGCTCAAAAAACGTAGCATCACACTGGAACGGTTGTTCATCGAAAATCTCCGGAGCCGCGACATCAGGGCACAGGTCCAGGGAAAAAGAAAACCGCTTTTTGCGGATCATCTGATAGATCGGGACATTCATATCGCCAATCTTGAACTGCCGGAGGACTCTCTCTGGGCAGGGAAACCGCTCAGCAGCCTGAAGCTCCGCAACCGTTTCGGTGTACACGTCAGCAGCATTCTCCGGGGAGCACACCGTATCAACATCCCGAATGGCAATACCATCCTTTTTCCCGGTGACAAGTTGCAGACGATCGGTGATGATGAACAGCTGACGATGCTTTCCCATGCCATGAAGGAGGAATTGCAGCCGGAAGACACAGAGATAGAGAAGCGGGAGATGAAACTACGGAGCTTCACTCTTTCCCGAGAAAGCCCTTTTATCGGTAAGACGCTCAAAGACAGCGGTATCCGTGATCAGTATAACTGTATGGTAGTGGGGGTGGACGAAGGGCAGAAGAACCTTACCCTCGTCACACCTTCCCGCTGTCTGCAGGCCGGGGATGTGCTGTGGGTTGTGGGGGAACAATCCGACTTGGAGCGTATCATGGCATTAGGGTAGGGAATAGTGACTCTACTGAGCCTGAATAGTTTCGGAGAGGCTGTCCGATTGATGAATGGCCAAAAGCATATCTGTAAAAACAAAAAGGAGTTGCGGACAATCCGTAACTCCTTTTTCGTAGCGGGGGTGGGACCCGAACCCACGACCTCCGGATTATGAATCCGACGCTCTAACCAGCTGAGCTATCCCGCCATCCACGGTGCTTTCGTTCTCGAAAGCGGGTGCAAAGGTATGGAAAAAAAGTTAAGTCTGCAAATTTTGAATCACTTTTTTAGCGGATATACAGGAAAAAGTTTTATATTTGCAGGCGGCTGCTGTCTGCGGGGCTGGTTTCTGTCTTTCCGTAGAGCCGGATGAGCGGCTGCATGACAGGATGTACAGGGAATGTACCGTTGCGCCGGCAGGAGGGGCGGTGGCTGTCCTGCAAGGCCGGGACAGGTAGCGGGATGCCGGCAGGCCGGAGCGGACGGCCGGGGGATAAGAGTTATAAAAATAATGAAAGAAAATGCAGAACATTTGAATAATGAGCAGGAAAATAGAGCTGGAATATGAGCTGAAGACCCGTTCGGGCAGTGCCGTGTGGACATTGATCAGTACGCCGGTCGGGTTGAAGAAATGGCTGGCCGACGATGTCTTCTTCGAGGAGAATGTAGCCACGTTCGTGTGGGGAGACCCGCTCCGCGAACATGAAACACATACGGCAATTGTGATGGAGATGGTGAAGAACAGTCATATACGACTGTATTGGGATGATTCGGACGACGATTCCTATTGGGAAATAAGGATGTTCCACAGTGAGATCGCCGGCAACTATCATCTCGGTATCACCGATTTCGCCGAGGACGGAGAGGCGGAAGATCTTGTCCGGATATGGAATCAGAACATAGACCGGCTGCACCGGATTACGGGAGTTTGAGATTTGAGGTTTGAGGTTTGAGATTTGAGATTTGAGGTTTCTGCAGGTCTGCTTTTTCTGTTTAAAGGCCGGAACGCTCTGCCTTTCTTTTCACGGCCTTGAGGGTTGCAGTCCGGTTTCATCAGCCCCTTCCGGAACATTGCCGGACAGGTTGCAGGGTGGCAGGCGGAGAATAAAAAAACGAAAAAAGACCATTACTCTGATATTTTTATGTACTTTTGCAGAAAGTAAGCTGCGTTCGGCAGAACGAAAGCTATCTTTCTCCTGCACACGTTTGCCTTCCCTTTGCAGGAAGTGGGGCTGCACACGTTTGCAGCCAGTCTGTCTGTGTGCAAGGAAAAGGTGAGTAGTCAATTCTACATCGTCTCATGTTTCGGATCAGAAAATTAGATATATTCATAGCCAGGCAGTTTGGCATGCTCTTCGCCGGGACCTTCTTCATCAGTCTGTTCGTGCTGATGATGCAGTTCCTTTGGCGGTATGTCGACGACCTGATCGGCAAGGGACTGTCCGTGGATGTTCTCGGGCAGTTCTTCTGGTACATGAGTCTGATGATGGTACCTCAGGCGCTACCGCTGGCCATACTCCTTTCTTCCCTTATATCCTACGGCAACCTCGGCGAGAGTTCCGAGCTGACGGCCATCAGGTCGGCAGGCATCTCGCTGGTCCAGTCGTTCCGCGGCCTGATCGTCATCAGTGTCCTCATCGCCTGCGGTTCGTTCTATTTCCAGAACAACGTCGGGCCGAGCGCGCAGAAGCACATCGCCCAGCTGCTCATCTCCATGAAGCAGAAAAGTCCGGAGCTGGAGATACCCGAAGGCATCTTCTATGACGGCATCCCCAATACCAACCTCTATGTGGAGAAGAAAGACCTGAAGACGGGACACCTTTATAATATAATGGTGTATCGGATGACCGACAGCTATGAGGACCAGGCCATCATCCTGGCCGATTCGGGCATGCTTCAGTCGACGGCGGAGAAGAAGCACCTCGTGCTGAACCTGTGGAGCGGAGAGTGGTTCGAGAACATGCGCTCGCAGGAGATGGGCAACAGTGCCAGCGTCCCTTACCGCCGGGAGACATTCGCCCATAAGCACATCGTGCTCGACTTTGACGGCGACTTCAATCTCACTGACATGGCGGGGATCTCGAATGATGCCCGCACGAAGAGCATTACCCGTATACAACACGACAAGGATTCCCTGATTCATGTCTATGACAGTGTAGGGAAGGCGTATTATAAGGATGCGCAGGCGATTTACTATCCGTCGCCGAAGCTCACTCCTTCTGATGAGCGGAAGGCGGTCCGGATGGCCGCCGGAAAGGGTTTTGAGGTCGATTCGATGTTCAGCAGATTGCCTGCCGACCAGCGCCGGCAGGTCGTCGACCAGGCCTTGTCTACCGTCCAGCAGGAGGTAGGCGATCTGGAATTCAAGAGTCTGGTGACCGGCGACGGCGACAAACTGATCCGTCTGCACGACATCGAGACCATCAACAAGTTCACGCTGTCGCTGATCTGCATCATCTTCTTCTTCATCGGCGCACCGCTCGGTGCCATTATCCGCAAGGGCGGACTGGGCATCCCGATCATCGTCAGCGTCATCGTGTTCATCATCTTCTACATCCTCGACAACACCGGCTACCGTATGTCCCGGCAGGGCGACTGGGCGATCTGGTTCGGCAAAGGACTGTCGATGGCGGTGCTCATCCCGATGGCGGTGTTCTTCACCTACAAGGCAAACAACGACTCGGCGGTGTTCAATGCCGATCTGTACATGAACCTGCTGCGGAGGATGTTCGGCCTGCGCATCAAACGGAGCATAGCCAGCAAAGAAGTGATACTGAACGATCCGGAGTACGGCAGGGATGCGGAACGGCTCCGGCATCTGAATGTGCAGGTCACCGAATATGCGAAGTCGCGCAACCTGACATCGCCGCCGAATGTGATAAAGGTGTTTTTCCGTTATCATGCCGACCATGTCATCGAGGGCATCAACGACGAGCTTGAGACCGTCATCGAAGATCTGGGCAACACGCGCAACAAGGTCATCATGACCGAGCTGAACCGTTACCCGGTACTGGCCGTGAAGGCGCATACGAGGCCCTTCGACCGCCGGTGGCTGAACATCCTTGCAGCCCTGATCCTGCCGGCAGGCATCTTCTTCTACTTCCGTATGTGGCGCTTCCGCCTGCGGCTCTACCGTGACCTCCGTACCATCGTCAGCTGCAATGACGTGGTGATTGCGGAGATAGAGTGGATGGAGAAGAGGGCTTCCGGCGGCAGAACCTGAAACACTCATAATCAGTAACAATATATGGAAGACTTTAAACTCGACAGCATCGAAGATGCTTTGAACGATTTCCGGGAGGGGAAGTTCGTCATTGTGGTAGACGACGAGGACCGCGAGAACGAGGGCGACCTCATCATGGCGGCGGAGAAGATCACGCCGGAGAAGGTGAACTTCATGCTGAAGAACGCCCGCGGCGTACTTTGCGTTCCGATTACGCTCTCTCGCGCCGACGAGCTGGATCTGCCCCATCAGGTGTCGGACAATACGTCCATGCTCGGTACGCCGTTTACCGTCACGGTAGACAAGCTGGAAGGCTGCACGACAGGCGTCTCCGCCCACGACCGTGCCGAGACCATCAGGGCACTGGCCGATCCGGACTCTACTCCCCAGACCTTCGGCCGGCCGGGACACATCAATCCGCTCTATGCCCAGGACAACGGCGTGCTGCGCCGCTCGGGGCATACCGAGGCGGCCGTCGACCTCTGCAAGCTGTCCGGCTGCTTCCCGGCAGGCGTGCTCATGGAAATCATGAACGAGGACGGCACCATGGCACGTATGCCGGATCTGCAGAAGCGTGCGAAGGAATGGGGCATGAAGATCATCAGCATCAAGGACATCATTGCCTACCGTCTGAAGAAGGAGTCGAGCATCGAGGTGGGCGACGAGGTGGAGCTGCCCACGCAGTACGGCACTTTCCATCTGATTCCGTTCCGCCAGGCGAACGGTCTGGAGCACATGGCTCTCACCAAGGGTACGTGGAAGGAAGACGAGCCGGTGCTCGTGCGTGTACACTCTTCCTGTGCGACAGGCGACATTCTCGGCAGCCGGCGTTGCGACTGCGGCGAGCAGCTCCACAAGGCCATGCAGATGATCGAGAAGGAAGGAAAGGGCGTTCTTATCTATATGCAGCAGGAAGGCCGCGGCATCGGGCTGATGAACAAGATTGCGGCTTACAAACTGCAGGACGAGGGGCTCGACACCGTTGAGGCAAATATCCATCTCGGCTTCCGCCCTGACGAGCGCGACTACGGCTGCGGAGCGCAGATGCTGCGCCACCTCGGTGTACACAAGATGCGGCTGATGACCAACAACCCCACCAAGCGGGTCGGTCTGGAAGCCTACGGCCTGGAAATAACAGAGAATGTGCCGATCGAGATAGCTCCCAATAAGTTCGATTACCGTTATCTGAGAACAAAGCGCGACCGCATGGGACACGACCTGCATCTGTAAACCTCTCCGCCTTTGGAGAGGGTGTGTCTGGAGACAGACGCGCAGGCTGATGCCTTGAACTGTAAGCTATGCTTCCATGGAAGCTAAGGAAAAGACAAAAGACCATTTCTTTACTCGATGACGAGTTCTGAAATGGTCTTTTTCTTTGCTGTCGGCATGGATGTGGGATGTGCTTTCTCTACAGAGCCTCAATTCCGCAGCGTTTTTCCTTGTGAGGCGATTTTATATGTTGAGATGTCTTTTTGGG